>ERZ773221.1445-NODE-1445-length-22566-cov-7.597041_pt1 | contig 22566 bp, 20 predicted proteins | sample MGYA00580994_ERZ773221 | MGnify/ENA primary metagenome ERZ773221 (study PRJEB29015, sample SAMEA2737758) | human gut metagenome | biome: human gut; feature: human-associated habitat; material: faeces | place: China | collected 2012 ... | reverse complement strand
GCTGCTTCATCATGAAGCGGAAGTCCTTCTTCAGCGCCGGGTTCATGATGACCACGGCCTCGCCGAACAGAGCACCGACCTTGGTGCCGCCGATGTAGAACACGTCGCACAGGTGGGCGATCTCCGGCAGGGTCAGGTCAGCGCCGTCGGCCATGACGCCGTAGCCCAGCCGGGCACCGTCAATGAACAGGGGCAGGCCGTACCGGCGGCACACGTCGTACAGCTCCGTCAGCTCCGCCTTGGAGTAAAGGGTGCCTCCCTCGGTGGGATAGGAGATGTAGACCATGCCGGGCTGGACGATATGCTCCGTGGACTCGTCGTTTCTGTGCCACTCTACATACTCCTGCACCTGCTGGGCCGTGATCTTGCCGTTGGTGGTGGGCAGGGTGATGACCTTGTGGCCGGTGGACTCGATGGCACCGGCCTCGTGACAGTTGATGTGTCCGCTGACGGCGCACAGCACGCCCTGCCACGGACGCAGCACGGCGGCGATGACGGTGGTGTTGGTCTGGGTGCCGCCCACCAGGAAGTGGACGTCGGCCTCCGGAGCCTGACAGGCGTTCTGGATCTTGACCCGTGCGGCGGCGCAGTACTCGTCCTCGCCGTAGCCTATGGTCTGGACCATGTTGGTCTCGTTGAGCTTTGCCATGAGGGCGGGGTGTGCGCCCTCCAGATAGTCACTGTTGAAATAGATCATGACAGTGTCTCCTTTCCACGTACAGTACCTCCATTTTACCCCACCGGAGGCCGGGTGTAAAGCCCCAAATGCACTTTCCCGCCAAATAGGGCGGCGGTTTTCTCGCAAAAGCGATTGAACTGACCGGGAAAAAGGAGTATAATGAACTGAATTAACTCATTTGCTGTTTTAGGAGGCTTTGCCTTATGACTTTACAGGAATATCTCACTTCGCTGCGGCATAAGACCGTGGCGGTCATCGGCATCGGCGTCAGCAATACGCCGCTGCTGCGCCGCCTGCTGGCCGAGGGTATCGCCGTCACCGCCTGCGACAGAAGCAGCCGGGAGAAGCTGGGTCCTCTGGCCGATGAGCTGGAGGCCGCCGGAGCCACGCTCCATCTGGGGGAGGGGTATCTGGACGGCCTGACGCAGGACGTTATCTTCCGCACACCGGGCCTGCGGCCGGACGTGCCGCAGCTGCTGGCGGCGCAGCGGCAGGGCAGTACCCTCACCAGCGAGATGGAGGTGTTCTTTCAGGTCTGCCCCTGCCACATGATCGCCGTCACCGGCAGCGACGGCAAGACCACCACCACCACCATCATCGCAGAGCTGCTGAAGGCGGCGGGCAGAACCGTCCACGTGGGCGGCAACATCGGTCAGCCCCTGCTGTGTCAGGCGGATGATATGGGGCCGGAGGACTGGGCGGTGCTGGAGCTGTCCAGCTTCCAGCTGATGACCATGGATCGCAGCCCCCATATCGCCGTGGTGACTAATCTGGCCCCCAACCATCTGGACGTCCACAAGGACATGGCGGAGTATGTGGCGGCCAAGGAGAACATCTTCCGCTATCAGCGCCCCGGCGACATCGCCGTGTTCAATCAGGACAACGACATCACCCGTCAGCAGGCCGGGCGGGCTGTGGGGACTGTCCGCCTCTTCAGCCGGCAGTCTGAGCCGGAAGAGGGCGTGTTCCTCCGGGGGGAGGATATCCTCTGCCGCCATAACGGGCAGGAGCGCCGGATCATGACCACGGCGGACATCCGCCTGCCGGGCGTCCACAATGTAGAGAACTACATGGCGGCTATCGCCGCCGTGGAGGGCCTGGTGCCGGACGGGATCATCCGGGACTTCGCCCGCACCTTCAACGGCGTGGAGCATCGCATCGAGCTGGTACGTACCTATCACGGGGTGCGGTACTATAACGACTCCATCGCCTCCAGCCCCTCCCGCACCATTGCCGGGCTGCGCTCCTTCCCGGAGCAGGTCATTCTCATCGCCGGGGGCTATGACAAGCACATTCCCTTCGAAGTGCTGGGGCCGGAGATCGTGGAGCATGTGAAGCTGCTGGTGCTGTGCGGCGCCACCGCAGGGAAGATCCGTGCCGCCGTGGAGCAGGCCCCCGGCTACTGCCCCGGCCACCCGGAAATTCTGGAGGTGACGCCCTTCCAACGTGCCGTAGAGGCTGCCCGTGACCGGGCACAGCCCGGTGACGTGGTGACGCTGTCCCCGGCCTGCGCCGCCTTCGACCAGTTCAAAAACTTCATGGAGCGTGGCAAGACCTTCAAGGCCATCGTCAACGGCTGGCGGGAGTAAGCACCCCGCCGCCCCTCCCGGCATACACTGGAGCAAGGGAGGTGCGTGCCGTGAAGAGACTGCGCTATGTGCGCCTGTCTGCCGGACGGCGGGCGGCCATCTGGGGTGTTTTCCTGCTGACGGCGGTGATGGGCCTTATGTGTGTGGCCGTGCTGCATATGAAGCCCATCCTCACCAATCTGGCGGCGGCCAGCGTCTCCAATACCGTCAACCGCATCGTGGTCACGGCGGTCTATGACGCTGTCAGCGCCGGGGAGGTGGACTACGATACGCTGGTGCATCTGGAAAAGGATCAGAGCGGCCATGTGGCGGCGGTACGCAGCGACATGGCGGCCTTCAACCGCCTGCAAAGCCGCATTGCAGACAGCATCCTCCAGCGGCTGTCGGAGGTGTCCACGCGGGAGCTGGAGATCCCCGTGGGAACGCTGACAGGCTCCTCGCTGCTGGCGGGGCGTGGCCCCTGTATCCGCATCCGGATGCAGGCTGTGGGCTCCACCACCGCCAAGCTCCGCAATGCCTTTACGGCGGCGGGCATCAACCAGACCAAGCATCAGATCCTGCTGGATGTCACCGTGCAGATGAGTATTCTCCTGCCGGGCTTCCGCACCTCCACCCAAGTCTCCAATGAGATCACCGTGGCGGAGACCATCATCATCGGCAGCGTACCGGATACCTACACCTATTTCAGCACCACGCCGGAGGATGCGGAGCAGTACGCTGAGGACTATATCATGAACAACGGATAAGGGGACGACTATGGATTATCAGGAAGAAATGAAACGGCTGCGGGACACTCTCAACGCCCACGGCTACCGCTACTACGTGCTGGACGATCCGCAGATCTCCGACTATGAATACGACCATATGCTCCGCCGTCTGGAGGATCTGGAACGGGAGCACCCGGAGGAGATCACCCCGGACTCCCCCACCCAGCGGGTGGGTGGACCCATCCTGACCCAGTTTCAGGAGGTGAAGCACCCCGTCCCACTGGAGAGCCTGCAGGACGTGTTTGACGGCGGGGAGGTGGAGGAGTTCCTGACCCACATCCGGGAGACCTTTCCAGATGCCGAATACAGCGTGGAGCCTAAGGTGGACGGCCTGTCCGTGGCGCTGGAGTACCGGGACGGCGTGTTCGTCCGTGGCGCCACCCGAGGCGACGGCCGCATCGGGGAGGACGTGACGGAGAACCTGCGAACCATCCGCTCCATCCCCATGACCCTGCCGGAGAAGCTGCCACGGCTCATCGTCCGGGGCGAGGTGTACATGGCCCGATCCGTCTTTGAAGAACTGAACCGCCAACGGGAGATCGAGGGAAAGCCCCTCATGGCCAATCCCCGCAACGCTGCTGCCGGCTCCCTGCGGCAGTTGGACCCCAAGATCGCCGCCCGGCGGCGACTGGATATCGCCGTATTCAACCTCCAGCTGGCAGAGGGACGGACGTTTTCCACCCATACCGAGACCATCGACTATCTGGCCTCCCAGCAGTTCAAGACCATCTCCTACCGCCGTCTGCGGGCCGGGGAGGAGATCATGGAGGAGATCCGTCGCCTCAACGACACCCGCATGGAGCGGCCCTTTGACATGGACGGAGCCGTCATCAAGCTCAACAGCCTGTCGGAGCGGGAGGTGCTGGGCAGCACCGCCAAATGTCCCCGCTGGGCCATCGCCTATAAGTATCCCCCGGAGCAGAAGGAGACGGTGCTGCGGGATATCGTGGTGCAGGTGGGCCGCACCGGCGTGCTGACCCCCAAGGCGGAGCTGGAGCCGGTGCGTCTGGCGGGGACCACCGTCACCTTCGCCACCCTACACAATCAGGATTACATCACCCAGAAGGATATCCGCATCGGGGATACCGTGGTGGTGCAGAAGGCCGGGGAGATCATCCCGGAAATCGTTTCCGTGGTGCCGGGCAAGCGTCCCGCCGGGGCGCAGCCCTACTATCTGCCCCATACCTGCCCCGTCTGCGGAGCGCCGGTGGAGCGGGACGAGGATGGCGCAGCCCTGCGCTGCACCGGGGCGGAGTGTCCCGCACAGCGTCTGCGGCACCTGACCCACTTTGCCAGCCGCAATGCCATGGATATCGACGGGCTGGGGCCGGCGGTGATGAACCAGCTTATCGAGAGCGGATTGGTCAAGACCCCTGCCGACCTCTACGACCTGACCCCGGCGGACCTGAAGCCGCTGGAGCGTATGGGGGACAAGTCTGCCGCCAACGCCGTGGCCGCCATCTATCAGAGCAAGGAGAACGACCTGTGGCGGCTGATCTTTGCGCTGGGCATCCGTCAGGTGGGAGAGAAGGCCGCCAAGACGCTGGCCGCCCACTTCGGCACCATGGACGCCCTGCGCTCCGCCACGGAGGAGGAACTCACCGCCATCGACGACGTGGGCGCCGTCACCGCCGGATATATCCTCCGATGGATGGAGAACCCCCAGTCCCGTGACCTGCTGGAGCGGCTCCGGGCGGCGGGGGTGAACATGACCTGCCGGGAGGAGCAGACGGATCGCCGCTTCGCCGGTATGACCTTCGTGCTCACCGGTGCGCTGGAGAAGTTTACCCGTGAGGAAGCGGGGGAGATGATCGAGCGCCGGGGCGGCAAGGCCGCCTCCTCGGTGTCCAAAAAGACCACCTATGTGGTGGCGGGAGCCAATGCCGGGTCCAAGCTGCGCAAGGCGCAGGAGCTGGGCGTGCCGGTGCTGACAGAGGATGAATTTCTGGCGCTGCTGGATGCGCCGGAGGAAGATAAAACAGTGTGAGACAGGAGGCTGCATATGGCACGTCAAACCAACACCCGCCTGCGGGAAAAAGTGATCTACAGCATTTTTGTACGCAACCATACCAAGGAGGGTACCTTTCAGGCGCTGGAGGGCGATCTGGATCGTCTGGCGGCGCTGGGTACGGACATCATCTGGCTCATGCCCATCCATCCCATCGGGGAGGCAGGCCGCAAGGGGACGCTGGGCAGCCCCTACGCCATCCGGGACTTCCGGGGCATCAACCCGGAGTACGGCACGCTGGGGGACTTCATGCATCTGGTGGGGGAGATCCACAAACGTGGCATGAAGTGCATCATCGACGTGGTGTATAACCACACCTCCCCGGATTCCATACTGGCCACCGGCCACCCGGAGTTCTTTCTCCGGGACGAGGCGGGGAATCCCACCCGCAAGGTGGCGGACTGGTCCGATGTAGTGGATCTGGATTACAGCAACCGTGAGCTGTGGAAGTACCAGATCGAGACTCTGAAAATTTGGGCGGAGATCGTGGACGGCTTCCGCTGCGACGTGGCCAGCGCCGTTCCGCTGGCCTTCTGGCGGGAGGCACGGGAGCAGGTGGAGCGGGTGCGCCCCGGCTGCATCTGGCTGGCCGAGAGCGTCCATGCCGCCCACACGATGGCCATGCGCCGGGCGGGCTACTACTGCGCCGCTGACACGGAGCTGTATGATGCCTTTGATATCACCTACGACTACGATATCTGGCCCTATTTCGAGGGCTGCTTCCAGCCCACCGGCACTCTCCGGGAGTATACGGCGCTGGTGAACTTTCAGGAGAGCGAGTACCCGGCGGGCTATGTGAAGCTGCGGTGCCTGGAGAACCACGACCAGCCCCGCTTTGCCTCCCGTGTGGACTCCGACGAGGCTCTGCGGAACTGGCTGGCGCTGCTGTACTTTGAAAAGGGAACTACCCTGCTTTACAGCGGACAGGAGTACGCCCCCCGCCACCGGGTGGATCTCTTTAACGCCGACGATGCCTACTGTGATATGCGGCTGGACCTCCAGCCCTATCTCAAGCAGCTGCGCCAGATGAAGCGCACCCTGCCCATGTCCGCCTGCTTCCAGCTGGAGGCGGTGGAGGAACGGGCTGTGGTGGGCCGCTATGACGGGCCGGAGGCCCGTGTTCGGGGCATCTTCGACCTGAAGAACGCCGGGGGCAGTGTGGCCGTAGATCTGCCCGACGGCACCTACACCGACCGCATCACCGGCCGGGAGGTCACCGTCTCCGGCGGCGCCTTCGATTTGGCGCAGGCCCCGGCGGTCATCGGCTGATTTGCCCCATCGGCACAAAAGCAGGCACTGCATCCCGGCAGAATTGGAGAATTTAACATTGACAATTCTGTAACACATGGTAAAATAAAAGCACATTGACGGGGTGTCTGCGCCCTGTCCGGGTGACGGGACCCGTGCGGGCGGGGCGGAGGCTCCGCCCGCCGTTTCTGCACGGTTCTGTTAAAGAAAAGACGATCTATCATATCCCGAAACACAGAAAAGAGGAACGCTATGGCTATACCCTTCCAATATGAATCGGAATATAAGCGCAAGCTCTGCACCCCGGACGAGGCCGCCCGTGTGGTCAAGAGCGGTGACTGGCTGGATATCAGCATGGGCTGTGCCTTCCCGTCTCTGATGGATGCCGCCATTGCCAAACGCAAGGAGGAACTCTACGGTGTGAAGATCCGTGGCTACCTGATCCAGCAGCCCATCCAGATGGTGGAGTGCGACCCCGGCCGGGAGCATTTTATCTACAACAGCTGGCATATGTCAGGCTATGAGCGCAAGCTCTGCGACCGGGGGATGTGCAGCTTCAACCCAATGGTGTTCCGGAATCTGGGGGCCTACTATCAGCACTTCCTGACGGTCAACGTGGCCATGATGTGCGTGACCCCCATGAACCAGCACGGCTACTTCAACTTCTCCCTGTCCAACGCCTCCGCCCGTGCGGTGCTGGATAAGGCGGATATCGTGATTCTGGAGATCAACGAGAATCTGCCGTGGGTCTACGGCGGCTTGGACGAGTGCATCCACATCGACGACGTGGATATGATCGTGGAGGGCCCCCATAACCCTCTGCCCAGTATACAAACCCCGCCGGCCTCGGAGGCGGAGACCCGCATTGCCGAGTTCGTGGTGGAGAACATGGACGACGGTGCCACCCTGCAGCTGGGCATCGGCTCACTGCCCAATGCCGTGGGCCAGATGCTGGCCCAGTCCGATCTGCGGGATCTGGGCATCCACACGGAGATGCTGTGCGACTGCTATCTGGATATGTACCGGGCCGGGAAGATCACCAACAAGCGCAAGGACATCGACCGCTATAAGAGCGTGTTCGGCTTTGCCATCGGCTCCGAGGATCTGTACGACTGGGTGCGGGAGAATCCCGGCGTGGTGACCTACCCCATCTCCTACTGCAACGCTCCCAGTACCGTCCGGAACATCGAGAACTTTGTCTCCATCAACAACTGCATCTCCGTGGACCTGTATGGCCAGATTTGTGCCGAGAGCGCCGGTACCCGCCAGATCAGCGGCACCGGCGGTCAGCTGGACTTTCTGGAGGGGGCGGCGGTGTCCCCCGGCGGCAAGGCCTTCATCTGTCTGACATCCACCTTCACCGATAAGCAGGGGGAGATGGTCTCCCGCATCACACCGCTGTTGAATCCCGGCGACATCGTTACCGATCCCCGGAGTCTGGCTTACTACATCGTCACCGAGTACGGCGGCGTGAATCTGGTGGGCTGCAGCACATGGGAGCGGGCGGAGCGGCTCATCTCCGTGGCCCACCCCAAGTTCCGGGATGAGCTGGTTGAGCACGCCCGGCAGCAGGGCATCTGGATCCGTTCCAACAAGCGGTAATACCCCTATCATGAAAAAAAGCTGAGACCCGAAGTCGGGTCTCAGCTTTTTTCATCATGATGGCAGTATGTGCTTCTCCGGCTCCTTCTGATCCCGGAGGATCTGCTTTTGGTAGCGGTCTTCCTCGCTGAACACGCAGCCGCAGTACTTCTGCATATAAAAGCCCAGCGCACGGGCCTCCTGCTGTCCCTGCCGGAAGCCGGAGCGGAAGTCCCGGTACAGGAACCGGACACCGTACTCCCGGCCCATGCGCTCCGCTGTCTCCGCCAGCAGCTCATGGTTCTGGTAGGGACTCACCAGCAGGGTGGTGGTGAAGCTGTCATAGCCGTGCCGGGCGGCATATTGGGCCGCTTGGGCCAGCCGCAGGGCATAGCACACGCTGCAGCGGTGGTCGATATCCCCGCAGACCGCCCGGCAGAACTCCCGCAGGCCGTAATTCTCCTGCACAATAAGCTCCATGCCGATGGTAGGGGCGTAGGCCATCAGCGTGTCCCGCCGGACCTTGTACTCCTGATAGGGGTGGATGTTGGGGTTATACCAGTAGGCCACCGGCTCGATGCCCTCGCTCCGCAGCTGCTGGATGCAGGAGACGGAGCAGGGAGCGCAGCAGGTGTGCATCAGTGTTTTTTCCATAGACGCTCCTTAATGCCAGCGAAAAGAGAGGGCTTTTCGGATCTTTTGCCGGGCCTTGCGCCCTGCTTCCTGCTGCCGGAGAGAAGCTGGGCCGTCAGATAGTGGTTGCGGACCTGCTGGAAGGGCTGGCGGGCGTAGGCATCGAAGAACTCCGCCCGCTGGGCCGCCTGCTTCACCGGGGAGGACAAGGCCGGATCGCCGGTCACGGCCTCCGACAGGGGCCGCAGCTCCCGCTTCAGGGGCAGCGTATCGAACACATGGGCGCCATGGGGCGTGTTCACCAGCAGCAGGGAGACACCGCTGCGCTGCTCCTGGGGGTAGGCGTCCTTGGGCAGGCCGCAGAATGCTCCCAGCGACAGATCGCCGGGCCGGTCCACGGAGGCATAGGGACAGGTGTGACAGGCCGGGCGCAGGAAGAGGTTTCCGAAAAAGCCCCTGCCGAACTCGGACTTGGACAGAGGGGAGTCGAAGGTAGTGCCATCGTCGAACCGTACCTGGAAGCAGCGCTCCCTCTGACCGGGCAGCTTGCCGCAGAATTGGACGGCCACCGGCTGCTTGCGCTTGATGTAGGCCATGGACTGCACCAGCTTGGCCCATACGCCGGGGGAGCAGACGCCCCGACACAGCACGTCGCAGGTCAGCAGCTTCTCCGGGTGCTCTCCCAGATAGTGGTAAAGTCCGTCCACCTGACAGGGCGTACCGGAGAACAGCACAGGCCGCCCCCGATCCAGCTCCTGCCGCACCTGCTGATAGATGCCGGTGACGTCGCTCTGAACGGGCTTGGCTCCCCGGATGCGGGGCAGGTCCTCCTTGCGCTTTACCGCTTCATGGCGGACCCGCAGATGGGCGTCCATCCCGGCACCGAACACCACGCCGCCGCCCTCCAGCACATAGTCCGCCAGCAGGGAGAATACACCCCCGCAGGTGGAGTTCTGCCGCACGGCATTGTCGGGGTTCCATGCGGCAAAGACCGCCGGCTCCGGATGGGCCTCCCGCTGGCGCAGCACCGGGCAGATGTGGGTGCAATGGCCGCACTGGATGCAGGCGTCCGTCACCGTGGGGTAGAGGAAGCCCTCCCGGTCGGGCAGCATATGGATGGCATTTTTGGGGCAGCCCTCGGCGCAGGCGGCGCAGCCGGTGCATTGACTGCGAGGGGGTAGCTGCGGAACGGTGTGATCGTTCATAGCGATGTCTCCCGTGATTCTTTTAGATGTTTCGTTTTTCTCCATTCTACCACGGGGAAGCAAAAATGACAAGAGCCCCTGTTTCCAGCTATGCTGATTCCTGCGAGCAGAAACAGAGTGAGCCGCCGTGGCTCTCACGGCGGCTCATAGGAGAGAGATATGTATGTAGACCGCCGTATATGCAAGGCATATGCCGCGGGGATTTTTGAAAATGTGAGCGGAGCGGGGACAACCTGTCATACCCCGGCTTCGATCTTATACCCCTTGCCCCAGACCACCGTCACATAGCGGGGATTGCTGGGGTCTACCTCGATCTTCTCCCGGATGTGGCGGATATGGACTGCCACGGAGTTTTCGGCGGCGGGAGGCTCCCGCCAGACCCGGCGATAGATCTCCTGCGGAGAGAATACCTTGCAGGGATGCTGCATGAGGAATTTCAGAATGTCGTACTCCAGTGGGGTCAGGGACACCGGCTCATCGTTGACGGTGACGGCTCTGGCATCGTCGTCCAGCGTGATGCCGCCGACGGTGAGGGTCTCCGGGGAGGGAGGACTGAGATGGAGGTAGCGGCGGAGGTGGCAGCGAATACGCACCAGCAGCTCCGCCTGCTGAAAGGGCTTAGTGATATAATCATCGGCGCCGATGGTGAGCCCCAGGATATTTTCAGTGCTGTCAGTCCCGGAGGTCAGGAGGATCACCGGCAGGTCATGCATCTGCCGCAGCCGGGTGACGGTGGTAAGACCGTCCAGCCCCGGCAGCTTCGTGCCTAGCAGGGCCAGATGGATATGCTGCTTGGACAGGATATTCAGAACCTCCCAGCCGGTGCGGGCAGTGACCACCTGATAGCCCTCGGCGGTGAGACAGGCGGTCAGGGAGGAAACAATCTCCTTTTCGTCGTCGCAGACGAGAATACGGTACATGGGAAAGAGCTCCTTTGCGTTAAGATAAAGCGATGCGGCGGGTTTATCCCCCGCCGCACCATATGCTTTCAGAAGGGCAGGACCTCCTGCCGGTCACGGCTCCGCAGATGCGCTGCGGAGACCCGGTGCTCAATGGGCTTCCACTGGGGCTTGCAGAAGAAAGCCGCCAAAGAAATGGGAATGTAGGTGAACATAAACAAGGGGAAGGTGAACATATACACGATCTTCTTGACGGGGGAGGTGCGGATATTCTTCCACTCTGTAATGGTGGTGATACCGCCCAACACCAGCAGAGTCAGGTATATATTCAGCAGCATCTGCCCCACGGACTCGAAGGCCACCAACAGATTGTCTCCGGCCAGAGCGCCGACGACACCCAGCGTGAGGTTGACGAGGATACTGACGGTGGAGAGGACGAAGGCGGGCATGATGGCCATGGACATATCGAAGCAGGAGAAGCTGCCCCGGAAGATGCCCCGGAGAAGGCGGGCGCCGTAGTCACGGAACACCTGCAGATAGCCCTGAGACCAGCGCATCCGCTGCCGCCAGGACTGGCGGAAGGTGGTGGGCTGCTCGTCGTAGAGGACGGCGTCGGGGGCGAAGGCCACCTTGCGGCCCTGAAGGATCTCGTGGACGGAGAACTGGATGTCCTCGGTCAGCAGATGGAAGGGCCAGGGGCCGGTCTCCTCCAGCACGGCCCGGCTGAAGAGGAAGCCTGTGCCGGAGACGGCGCAGCTGGTACCCAGCAGGCTGCGGGCGTGGTTGAGGTAGCGGCTCTCCCGCAGGAACCACAGGGCGTAGCCGGCGGAGATCCAGTTGTCGCCGTAGTTTTTGCTGTTGCGGTAGCTGGTGACGATATCGTGGCCCTGCGAGAAGGTGCGGTTCATGGCGGCGATGTAACCGGGGTCCAGAATGTTGTCGGCGTCAAAGACAAAGTAGCCGTCGAACCCGGCGGGGTAGTCCTGCTCCAGATGGCCCAGCAGGGTCTGGAGGGCGTAGCCCTTGCCCACCTGCACGTTATTGAAGCGCTCATAGACGGTGGCTCCGGCGCTGCGGGCAATGTCGGAGGTGTCGTCGGTGCAGTTGTCCGCCAGCACGAAGATGTGCAGCAGACTCTGGTCATAGGTTTGGCTGCGGAGACTGCCGATGAGGTCGGCAATGACGGCGGACTCGTTCCGGGCGCAGATCAGCACGGCGTAGTTGTGGGGCGTGGCCTCCAGCGCCGCCGCCTTGGCAGCCTTGCGCTTGGCCAGCAGCCACGGAACGGGAATGTACAGGAACTGATAGGTATAGCAGACAAAGAAAACAACGGCGATGATGTAATTGGTCATTCGCAAAGTATCCATAAGGAAGCATCCTTTCTCTGTATGAAGATTCTATGTGTATTAGAGATTATAGTACACATAGGATACCATATGAGAGACAGGTTGTCAAGGACTGGGAAGTGATACTTTTGTCATGCTTCGGGCCGGGGAGAGGCGGAGGAAAAAGTTCAAGATTTGTTCAAGAACTGGAAGGTGAAAAATGGCCATGCCGCATTGACGGCGGGGACGGTTCATTGTATAATAAACTGATTTAATGTGCGGAGGTATACCCTATTATGTGGATCGCAGATGGCTGGAAGGACTATGAGCTGCTGGACTGCGGCGGCGGAGAGAAGCTGGAGCGCTGGGATAAACAGATACTGGTGCGGCCGGACCCTCAGGCCATCTGGGAGACGGATCACAGTCATCCCGGCTGGCGGAGGGCCAACGGGCGGTACAGCCGTTCCTCCAGCGGCGGCGGCCACTGGGACAAGGGGAAGCTGCCGGAGAGCTGGCCCATCCACTATAAGGAGCTGACCTTTCAGGTCAAGCCCATGAATTTCAAGCATACGGGATTGTTCCCGGAGCAGGCGGCCAACTGGGACTTTGCCATGGAGCAGATTCGCCGGGCGGGACGGCCTATCCGGGTGCTGAACCTGTTCGCCTACACCGGTGGGGCCACGGTGGCCTGTGCCAAGGCGGGGGCCAGTGTGTGCCACGTGGATGCCGCCAAGGGAATGGTGGCGTGGGCCAAGGAGAACGCCCGGCTGACGGGCCTGCAGGAGGCCCCCATCCGCTGGATCGTGGATGACTGCGCCAAGTTCGTGGAGCGGGAAATTCGCCGGGGCAAGACCTATGACGCCATTATTATGGACCCGCCCAGCTATGGCCGGGGACCCGGCGGCGAGGTGTGGAAGCTGGAGGAGAACCTGTTCCCCTTTGTGAAGCTCTGCGCCCGTGTGCTGTCGGATAAGCCCCTGTTCGTGATCCTCAACTCCTATACCACGGGGCTGGCTCCGTCGGTGCTGGGATACATTCTGCAGATGCTGGTGGGCAAGCGCTTCGGCGGCAGGGTGACGTGGGACGAGCTGGGCCTGCCGTGTACGCAGTCCGGTATGGCGCTGCCCTGCGGCGCTACCGGCCGTTGGACGGCGGAATAACAAGACTTATAAGAGCTAAGAGAGAAACAGCCGGTTGCAAGAGGAGAGTGCAATGAAGAAAAACAGACTGGGCAGCGCCGAGGTGGGCAGCTGCATCTGCTACGGCCTCATGGCCTTTTTGCAGGTGGGGTGGCTGGCGGTGCTGCTGACGGCACAGCTGGTGCCGCCGGTGTGGGTGACGCTGATGGTGTACTGTGTGGCGCTGGCGCTGTTCCTACTGGGACAGACGCTGCGGGTGGTGCAGCTGCGGCGGGACGGACAGCCGGTGGGCTGGTCCGTGGTGCTGGGCGTGGCGGTGGCCTCCGTCTGGCTGTGGCAGATGCTGAAGGTCAGCCATACCATCTGAGAACGAGTGAAAAGAGAACGCAGAATATGACCATGATCGAAACAAAGGACCTGACCTTCGCCTATCCGGCGGAGGAGGGCAAGCGGAGCGAGCCGGCGCTGCGGGGCGTGAGCCTCGGCATCGAGAAGGGCAGCTTCGTGGTGGTGCTGGGGCATAACGGCTCCGGAAAATCTACTCTGGCTAAGCACATGAACGCCGTGCTGCTGCCATCCGGCGGGGCGGTGTATGTAGAGGGGATGGATACCCATAACCAGGCGATGCTGCTGGAGATCCGGCGGCGGGTTGGCATGGTGTTCCAGAACCCGGATAACCAGATCGTCGCCAACGTGGTGGAGGAGGACGTGGCCTTTGCCCCGGAGAATCTGGGTGTTCCGCCGCAGGAAATTCGCCGGCGGGTGGACGATGCGCTGGAGGCGGTGGGTATGAGCGATTTTGCCCGCCATGCGCCGCATCTGCTCTCCGGCGGACAGAAGCAGAGGGTGGCCATCGCCGGTGTCATTGCCATGGAGCCGGAGTGCATCGTGCTGGACGAGGCCACGGCTATGCTGGACCCCCACGGACGGCGGGAGGTGCTGGACACCATCCACCGGCTGAACCGGGAGCGGGGCATGACGGTGGTGCTCATCACCCACCACATGGCGGAGGCCGAGGAGGCGGACCGTGTCATTGTGATGAACGACGGCGAGGCCGCCATGGACGGTACGCCCAGAGAGATTTTTGCACAGGTGGAGCGGCTCCATGAGCTGGGGCTGGCGGCGCCGGACACGGTGGAGCTGATGCAGCGGCTGAACCGGCAGGGAGAGCACCTGCCGCTGACGGCCATCACGGTGGAGGAATGTGCGGATGCGCTGTACCGGCGGTTCGGCGCAGAAGGGAAGTAACGAATTGGAACCGATCATACGAATTGAGCAGCTCACCCATACTTACAGCGCCGGGACGCCCTTTCAGCGCAGCGCCGTGGATGGGGTAGAGCTGGATATCATGCCGGGGGAATTTTTAGGGGTCATCGGTCACACGGGCTCCGGAAAATCCACGCTGATCCAGCATCTCAACGGGCTGCTGAAGCCCACGCAGGGGCATATCTATCTCAACGGAAAGGACATCTGGGCGGACCCCAAGCAGATCCGGCAGGTGCGCTTTCAGGTGGGGCTGGTGTTCCAGTATCCGGAGTACCAGCTGTTTGAAGAAACGGTGTATAAGGACATCGCCTTCGGTCCCGGCAACATGGGGCTTGATAAAGAGGAGATCGACCGCCGGGTGCGGGAATCAGCCCGGATGGTGGGCCTTGCGGAGGAGCTGCTGGAGAAGTCGCCCTTCGACCTTTCCGGCGGACAGAAGCGCCGGGTGGCCATCGCCGGGGTCATGGCCATGGAACCCAAGGTGCTGATCCTGGACGAGCCAACGGCGGGGCTGGATCCCCGTGGCCGGGACGAAATTTTGGCGCAGATCCGGGCGTACCACGAGACGAAGCAGGCCACGGTAATTTTGGTGAGCCACAGCATGGAGGAGATCGCCCGGAACGTGGAGCGCATCGTGGTGATGCGGGATGCCCACGTCTATATGGACGGCACGCCCCGGCAGGTATTTGCACGGGCGGAGGAGCTGGAGCAGGCGGGACTGGATGTGCCGCAGGTGACGAAGATCGCCATGGCGCTGCGCAGGCGCGGCATGGATATCGACCCGGCGGTATATACCATCGAGGAGCTGGAGCAGGCGCTGCTGGCCCGGAGGGGAGGCGGCGAGAAATGCTGAAGGATATCACGCTGGGGCAGTTTTTCCCCGGCAATACCATCGTCCACCGGCTGGATCCCCGGACGAAGCTGATGGCGGTGATCTTGTACATCGTGGCGCTCTTTAATGCCAAGAACCCCTTGACCTACGCCATTGTGGCGGCGGTGCTGGCGGTGTGCATCGTGGCCTCCCGTGTACCCATGAAGTCCCTGACACGGGGCCTCAAGCCTGTGTACGTCATCGTGGCGTTTACGGCGGTGATGAACATTTTCTTCACCGGCGGCACGGCGGTGGGCGAGGGGTGGCTGCTGGGCCATATCACCTATGAGGGTCTGACGGCGGCGATCTACATGGTGCTGCGGATCGTGATGCTCATTATGGGAACGTTTCTGCTGACATATACCACCAGTCCCATCGCCCTGACGGACGGACTGGAGAATTTGCTGGGGCCGCTGAAGAAGCTGCATCTGCCGGTGCATGAGCTGGCCATGATGATGTCCATTGCCCTGCGGTTTATCCCCACACTGATCGAAGAAACGGACAAAATTATGTCCGCTCAGAAGGCCAGAGGCGCCGACTTTGAGTCCGGGAACATCTTCCAGCGGGCCAAGGCACTGGTGCCTATTCTGGTGCCGCTGTTCATCAGCGCTTTCCGCCGGGCGGACGAGCTGGCCACGGCCATGGAGTGCCGGTGCTACCACGGCGGCGAGGGGCGGACGGCCCTACACGTGCTGCGGTATCAGGCGGCGGATTTTGTGGTGCTGGCAGCCTTTGTGGCGCTGGCGGCGGGACTCATCGTGCTCAAGCATATGGGTATCTAAGGAGGTGCATCGTGCGGAACATCGCACTGATCCTGATGTATAACGGAACGGCCTACCACGGGTGGCAGGTGCAGAAAACGGAGGTCACAGTGGCTCAGACGCTGGAGCGAGGCCTCTCTATGGTGTGCGGCGAACCGGTAAAGTGTACCGGCTGCGGACGCACCGACGCCGGGGTCCACGCCGAGCACTATGTGGCCAATTTCCGGACCTCCTCCCGAATCCCGGTGGACCGCATTCCCTTTGCGGTGAACACCCATATCCCGGAGGATATCGTGGTGAAGGCGGCCTATGAGGTGGCGGAGGATTTCAATGCCATCGGCTCCTGCATCAGGAAGGAGTATACCTATCGCATCTACAATTCACGCATCAAGAATCCCTTCTATGTGAATCGGGCGTATTTCTATCCCAAGCGGCTGGACGAGCAGGTGATGGACCGGGCGGCGCGGGCCTTTGAAGGAACCCACGACTTTGCCGCCGTGCGGAGCGTCGGCACCAATGTGCGCAGCACCGTGCGGACCATCTACTACTGCCATGTGACCCGGAACGGGGAACTGCTGGAATTGAAGGTATGCGCCAATGGTTTTTTGTATAATATGGTACGGGCCATTACCGGGACGGTGCTCTATGCGGCGGAGGGAAAGCTGAAGCCGGAGGATATCCCGGTGATCCTGGATTCCGGCAACCGGACGCTGGCGGGGCCAACGGCACCGCCGGGAGGATTGTACCTGACGAGGGTTTGGTATGAGGATGAACGGCTCAATGGATAAACGGGAATTTGATGGGGGCAATCCCCAGCAGGACGCTCCCCGGCGGGTGGAGAAAAAGAGAATATGGACCCGTCGGCGGCTTTTGTGGCTGGGGATCGTGGCGGCGGTGCTGTTGGCGGTGGTGGCGGTGTCCCTGCTGTGGCAGCGGGGTACCTTTGACGGACTGCGCCGCAGCGTCATCTATGCCCGTGCGGAGAAGGACGAGAACGGCTGCGCCCAGCTATACCAGTATGCGGCAGACCGGGAGTATCGGTTCGTGTCCCTGTCCGGGTCGCTGGCGGCGGCCTCCAACAGCCGCATCCTGCTGATGGGTGAGGACGGACAGGTGCGATACAGCGAGAGCATCCTCTTCACCAACTGCACTGTGACCGGAAACGGCAAGTGGGCGGCGGTCTACGACGTCGGAGGCAAGGAGATCTATGTACTGGACGCTCAGGGCGAGGTCTACCGGCTGACACTGGACGGCGACATTTTGGCAGCGGCTCTGAACCCCGGCGGCTATCTGGCCGTGATGGTAAATACCTCCGGCTATAAGGCGTCGGTGGAGGTGTACGACCCCAAGGGAGAGAAGGTATTTGCCTTCCACTCCGGGGATCAGTTCCTCATGACGGCGGCGGTATCCGCCGACAGCCACCAGATGGCGGCGGTGACCATGGGGCAGGAGAACGGCAGCTTTGTCAGCAGTCTGGCTCTGTACCGGCTGGGCCGGGAGGAGCGTTACGCAGAATGTCTTCTGCCGGAGAATGCCGTGGTATATGATCTGGGTACGGTGGGCGGCAGCTACTGCGCTGTGACGGAAACGGGATTGCGGTTTGTGACCACCGGCGGCAAGCTGGCGGGGAGTTACAGCTATGACGGCGGATACCTCCACCGGTGCAGTCTGGGCGGAGACGGCTATGCGGCTCTGCTGCTGGGACGGTACAAATCCGGCAGTCAGGGCAGGCTGGTGACGGTGGACAGTCAGGGCCGGGAGCTGGCATCGCTGGATATCGACGAGGAGGTCATGAGCCTCTCCGCCGCAGGAAAGTATGTGGCGGTGCTGTATCAGGACCACCTGACCATTTATGATAAGGACTTGCAGGAATACGCCGTGCTGAAGGATGTCAGTGCGGCGGGGACGGTGCTGATGCGGAGCGACGGATCGGCGGTGCTGACAGGTGCGTCGGCGGCCAGCCTGTACCTGCCGTAAGGCGGCCTGACAAATAGGAGGAAATGCGTATGACATGGGCCATAGACGCCGTGCTGGCCGCCGTACTGGTGGGGCTGGTGTGGCTGGGTGCCAAGCGGGGCCTGATGAAGAGCCTTGCCGGCGTGATCAGCGTGGGAGCAGCGTTTTTCGGCGCCTCATGGTGCGCCAACCGCTTCGTGACGCCGGTGAGCCGGTGGCTGGAGCCGCTGCTGCGGGAGAGCATCCAGCAGAAGCTGTCCGGTCAGGACGGAGCGGATGCCGGAGAGCTGCTGTCGGCCTTCGCCTTCGATGCCCACAGTCTGGAGAAAATTCTGGAGGATGTGGCGCAGCGGGTGAAGGAGACCGGGGAGTCGGTGTTTTCCGCTGTGACGGAGAGCGTCAGCCACTCCATCGCCTACGGCATCGTGTACGCCGCCGCCTTTATCGCCATTCTGCTGGTGGTATGGCTGCTGCTCAAGCCATTGGATCTGGCGGGGAAGCTGCCGCTGGTGCGGACGGTGAATGCACTGGGCGGCGCTCTGCTGGGCTTTATATGGGCGGTGCTGCTGCTGTTTGCGGCGGTGTGGCTCATGCAGCGATTTAACTGGGTGGTGACGCCGGAGCTGATCCGGGACAGCATCCTATTGAAATTCTTTGCGGAAAACAATCCCATCGGTCTCATTGCAGCCCTGTGACGCCGGTGAAATCAACCCTGTAACGGAGGAGAACTATGCAACCTACACTTTGCTCCAAATGCAAGAAGAACGTAGCCGTGGTGTTTATCTCACGGATGAATGAAAAGGGAGAGCCTGTCAACGAGGGTCTCTGCCTGAAGTGTGCCGCCCAGCTGGGTCTGCCGCAGGTGGAGGACATGATGAAGCGTATGGGCATCACCCCGGACGATCTGGAGAATCTCAACAGCGAGATGATGCAGGCCTTCGGCGGCGCCGAGGAGCTGGGGGACGTGGCGCAGGCCAATGAGGACGGCGACGAGGATGAGGAGAGCGGAAAGACCGCCACCTTCCCCTTCCTGAACCGGCTCTTCGGCGGCAACAACAATCCCCCGGCAGAGAAGGGAGAGACCCCACAGCGGGAGACCGGCAAGGAGTCCCGCAAGGGCGAGAAGAAGCACAAATATCTGGATAACTACTGCATCAACCTCAGCCGCCGGGCCAGAGAGGGCAAGCTGGACGCCGTTATCGGCCGGGAGGAGGAGATCCAGCGGGTGGTGCAGATCCTGAACCGCCGGCAGAAGAACAATCCCTGCCTCATCGGTGAACCCGGCGTGGGCAAGACTGCCATTGCCGAGGGACTGGCCCAGCGCATCGCCGCCGGGGAGGTCCCCTTCAAGCTGCGGGACAAGGAGGTCTATCTGCTGGATCTGACGGCTCTGGTGGCCGGTACCCAGTTCCGTGGACAGTTCGAGAGCCGCATGAAGGGGCTCATCGAGGAGATCCGCAAGCTGGGCAACGTCATTCTGGTCATCGACGAGGTACACAACATCGTGGGGGCCGGAGACGCCGAGGGCAGCATGAACGCCGCCAACATCCTCAAGCCCGCCCTGTCCCGTGGGGAGATTCAGGTCATCGGAGCCACCACCTTCAACGAATACCGCAAGTATATCGAGAAGGACACGGCGCTGGAGCGGCGCTTCCAGCCGGTGACGGTGGCGGAGCCCAGCATCGAGGACACGCTGAAGATCCTCAAGGGTATCGCCCACTACTATGAGACGTACCACGGGGTGTCCATCCCGGAGGGCGTGCTGCGGCAGGCGGTGCTGCTGTCGGAGCGGTATATCACCGACCGGTTCCTGCCGGACAAGGCCATTGACCTCATCGACGAGGCCTGCTCGGATCTGAATCTGATGGATCCTACCATCAACCGCCGGATGGAGGTGAAGCGGGATCTGGAGAACGTGACCTTCGAGCGGGAGACCCTCATGTCTTCCGAGGCCCCGGAGGGGGAGGAGCTGACGGAGGAGCAGCTGGATCAGCGCTATGCCCGCATTGCAGAGCTGCGGAGTCAGGAGATGCGCCTGCAGGAGGAGTTGACAGAGCTGGAGAAGAAGGGTGTGCCGCAGGTGACCATGGAGAACATCGCACGGGTCATCGAGATGTGGACCAAGATCCCCGCCAGCAAGATCAAGGAAGAAGAGTTCAAGCGTCTGGCGGAGCTGGATGTGCGGCTGAAGCAGCATATCGTGGGGCAGGACGAGGCTGTGGATGCGGTGTCGGCGGCCATTCGGCGCAGCCGGGTAGGCATCTCCCCCAAGCACAAGCCGGTGAGCTTCATTTTCGTGGGCAGCACCGGCGTGGGCAAGACGGAGCTGGTGAAGCAGCTGGCAGACGATCTGTTCAACTCGCCGGATTCTCTGATCCGGCTGGATATGTCGGAGTTTATGGAGAAGCACTCCGTGTCTCGGCTGGTTGGTTCGCCTCCGGGCTATGTGGGCTATGACGAGGCGGGGCAGCTGACGGAGAAGATCCGGCGCAAGCCCTACTCCGTGGTGCTGTTCGATGAGATCGAAAAGGCCCATCCGGATGTGCTGAACATCCTGCTGCAAATTCTGGATGACGGCGAGGTCACGGATGCCCACGGGCGGAAGGTGAACTTCGAGAACACCGTCATTGTTATGACCTCCAATGCCGGGTCCGGCAAGGCGGCGGGCGCTGTGGGCTTCGGCCGCAGCGCAGACGATCAGGACAAGGAACGGGTGATGAAGGCCCTGCAGGAGTTCCTGCGGCCGGAGTTTATCAACCGTGTGGACGAGATCGTATATTTCCACCAGCTGACGGAGGAGAACTTCCGGGGTATCGCCGGGATCATGCTGGAGGAGCTGAAGGCGGCGCTGGAGGAGAAGGGCTATCACTTCACCTACGACGATGCGCTGGTGGACTATCTGGTGAAGAAATCCTATTCGGCGGCCTATGGCGCACGGAACCTGCGGCGGTGCATCCAGAAGGATGTGGAGGACCCCATGGCGGCCCGTATCATCGAGAGTTATGAGACGCCCATCACGCAGATCAAGGCAACCGCAGAGGATGGGGCTGTAAAGCTCTACACACTGTAATGAAGGAGGGGGCGTACCATGCTGTTTCGTAAGAAGATCGAGCCCCGGTGCAGCTACTGCGCCAGAGGCGGGCGTGCCAATGACCATGAGGTCATCTGCGCCAAGAAGGGCATCGTGCCGGCGGAGTCCCACTGCGGTGCGTTCCGCTACGATCCCCTGAAGCGGGTGCCGCCCCGTCCGGCGAAGCTGGAGACGGAGGAGCTGCGGCAGGAGGATTTCCAATTATAAGAGAAAGCCCGGAAGCGATGCTTCCGGGCTTTCTGCGTGAGAGTCAGACGATATCGTAGAGCTGGCGCAGGTCGGTGATGCGGTAGTCGATGCGGAGGCCTTCCGGCAGGGCGGTGCCGTGGGGGTCGTACCAGCAGCAGGGGATGCCGGCGTTGTTGGCGCCCCGGATATCGCTGGAGGGGGAATCCCCGATGAGCAGGCAGTTCTCCCGTGTGATGCCGGGGATGTGGGCGAAAACATAGTCGAAGTAGGCTCGGCTGGGCTTGCTGGCCCCGGCCTCCTCGGAGATGAAGGCGTCGGTAATATAGGGAGCCACGGCGCTGCGGTGCAGGCGGCTGCGCTGGACAGAGGCCACGGCGTTGGTGACGATATAGAGGCGGTGGGTCCGGGACAGGGTGCGGCAGACCTCCTCGGCATGGGGGCGAAGAAGCGTACTTTCCCCCAGAGCCTTCAGGTGGATGCGGTTGCAGAGGGCGGGGTCACGATCCAGCGCCATGGCCTCCAGGAAACGGCGAAAGCGTTCTACCACCAGAAAATCCTTGGTACACTCGCCCCGGTCAAAAGCGGCCCACATGGCGTTGTTGCAGCGCTCATAGAGGGCAAAGGTCTCATCGGTGTCGGGGATATCGCACTGCCGGCAGACGGCGTGGAAGGCATTGCGGTTGGCGGCATCGAAATCGAAGAGAGTATTGTCGGCATCGAAAAGCAGGTAAGAATAGTGCGGCATAAAAGGGTACGCTCCAGTCTAACATATTATAAATAGTATAGCATGGAGGGGGAAGGCTTGTAAAGCCTGTGAAAAACGCACAACCTATAAGCCCAGATTTTGACAGGGATTACAAAGCGTTGAAAAAAGTTGAAAATAAGGAAAAAAGTCGTTGACAAGGAGAGGGGAGTGTGGTAAAGTAAACAAGCTGTTCGCCGGGAGGTGAGCGGCGGGGGACCGAAGCGAAAAAGTTCGAAAAGAGCCGAAAAAAGTTCTTGACAAACGTCCTCGTGAGTGGTATCCTAAATAAGCTGTCCGCAAGGGCGGCAACCATAAAGGCTTTCGATAAAAAGTTAAAAACCTTGAAAAAAGTTCTTGACAATGCAAAGCGTTTGTGGTAAAATAATGAATGTTCCGCAGAAGCGGGCGTGTATCTTGTAAATTAAACAATGAACGAACAAAAGCACCAGACGGGAGCACATGAAAATGTGCGACGAAACTTGGTGGAGCAGGGTTAAGTCAATTACCTGCGAAGCTAAGTATAAAAAGTTTTTGAAGCTATGACAAATAGCTCTGTAACGAGATTAGCTCAGCGGAGACGCTGTGTTGATACGATTTATAGAGAGTTTGATCCT
>ERZ773221.1415-NODE-1415-length-23021-cov-3.024036_pt1 | contig 23021 bp, 19 predicted proteins | sample MGYA00580994_ERZ773221 | MGnify/ENA primary metagenome ERZ773221 (study PRJEB29015, sample SAMEA2737758) | human gut metagenome | biome: human gut; feature: human-associated habitat; material: faeces | place: China | collected 2012 ... | reverse complement strand
TGTCGGCCGTGTTCATCGGACTGGCGCGGGTTCGGCACGAGCCGCACGAGGAGGCGGAAATCTGACGTTTCGCACCGGAACGGAGGCCCGAGGCCGACGGCGGATCGAGGTAACGGAGGATTTCCTGAAAATGAGGAACGATGAGATAGGACGATTACTAATTCGAAACAATAACATTTAAAACAAAGAAGCTATGTTACTGACAATTTTGTTGCAAGTTGCTGCGGAGTTAAGTTTGGGTAAGCTGGGAGCGGCTCTCGGAGCGGGTCTGGCGGCGATCGGAGCCGGCATCGGCATCGGCAAGATCGGCGGATCGGCCATGGAGGCCATTGCGCGTCAGCCCGAGGCATCGAACGATATCCGGACGAACATGATCATCATCGCGGCTCTGGTCGAAGGCGTCGCCCTGTTCGCTGTGGTGGTTTGTTTCCTCGCGCTTTAACGGAAAGGATAAGCTATGGGACTCTTACAACCCGAGTCGGGCCTGCTGTTTTGGATGGTGATCTCCTTCGGGGTCGTCTTCGTGCTTTTGGCGAAGTTCGGTTTCCCCGTGATTACCCGGATGTTGGAGGAGCGGAGGGTTTACGTCGAAAAGTCTCTGGAAGCGGCCAAGCAGGCGAACGAGCAGTTGGCCGGTATCAAGTCCGAGAGCGAGGCTCTGCTTCAGAAGGCCCGCGAGGAGCAGATGCGTATCCTGAACGAGGCCGCCGCCGCCAAGCAGCGGATCATCGAGGAGGCGAAGGCTCAGGCTCAGAACGAAGGCCAGAAGCAATTGGAGGAGGCGAAGCGCCAGATACGGCTCGAAAAGGAGGCGGCCATCCGCGAGGTGCGCGGACAGATCGCCATGCTGTCGGTCGACATCGCCGAGAAAGTGATCCGGGGCAAGCTCGACAGCTCGCCCGCTCAGATGACGATGATCGAGCGGATGCTGGACGAAATGCCCTCCATGAAACAATAGCGTTATGAATACAGGAATGATTCCGGTGCGGTACGCCAAGGCGCTGTTCGAGTTCGCTACCGAGAAAGGTTGCGACGGACGGGTCTACGGACAGATGGGAAAGCTGGCCGCCGCTTTCGTGCGCGAGGGGCATTATCATCGGCATGTTCGCGAGCCGGAGTTGCGGCGCGTGCTGGACAATCCCGTGCTGCCGGAGTCCGAGAAGCTCAAGCTGGTCTACGCGGCTTGCGGAGGCGATCCGGGCGAGGTGCTCGAGCGTTTCGCGCAACTGGTGCTGCATAACCGTCGAGAGCGTTTCCTGCAATGGATCGCGCTGATGTATCGGGAACAGTATCGCAAGGCGCACGGGATCAGCACGGGCAGGCTGGAGACGGCCGTCCCGGTGACGCCCGATACCGAGCGCCGCCTGAAGGAGCTGATCGAGGCGCAGACGCGCGGGAAGCTCGAGCTGGAGGCTTCCGTGAAGCCGGACCTGATCGGCGGATTCGTCTTCGAGATGAACTGCGAGCGGCTGGACGCCAGCGTTGCGACGCAGCTGCGCAGCATCAAGCGGCAGTTCGCCGAGAAGAACCGGCGGATCGTCTGAGCGGCAGCGGCCGGAAATGTTAACGAAAAAAATTGAAAGGTATGTCTGAAAGTATAAAGGCAAGCGAGGTGTCGGACGTGCTGCGGATGCAGCTCGAGGGGATCGATACGAAACTTCGTTTCGACGAGGTGGGCACGGTGCTCCAGGTCAGCGACGGCGTGGTCCGCATCTACGGCTTGCAGAACGCGGAGGCCAACGAGCTGCTGGAGTTCGAGAACGGCATTCGGGCTGTCGTGATGAACCTCGAGGAGGACAATGTCGGGGCCGTGCTGCTCGGTCCGACCGACCGGATCAAGGAGGGCGATACGGTCAAGCGGACGCGCCGCATCGCGTCGATCAACGTCAGCGAGGGAATGCTCGGCCGTGTGATCGACCCGCTGGGCGAGCCCCTCGACGGGCTCGGCCTGATCGGAGGGGAGACCACCGAGATGCCTTTGGAGCGTAAGGCGCCGGGCGTGATTTTCCGGCAACCGGTGAATCAGCCGCTGCAGACCGGCTTGAAGGCCGTCGACGCGATGATTCCGATCGGACGCGGCCAGCGCGAGCTGATTATCGGCGACCGTCAGACCGGCAAGACGGCCATTGCGATCGATACGATACTCAATCAGCGCAGCAACTACGAGGCCGGCGATCCGATCTATTGCATCTACGTGGCGATCGGGCAGAAAGGTTCGACGGTGGCGACGATCGTCAACACGCTGCGCGAGCGGGGCGCGATGGACTATACGGTCGTCGTGGCCGCTACGGCTTCCGACCCGGCCGCCATGCAATATTTCGCACCGTTCGCCGGGGCCGCCATCGGCGAATACTTCCGCGACACGGGACGCCACGCGCTGGTCGTTTACGACGACCTGTCGAAACAGGCGGTAGCTTACCGCGAAGTATCGCTGATTCTCCGCCGCCCGTCGGGCCGCGAAGCGTATCCGGGCGATATCTTCTACCTGCACTCCCGTTTGTTGGAACGCGCCGCGAAGATCATCAACCAGCAGGAAGTGGCCGAGCAGATGAACGACCTGCCGCCCAGCCTGCAAGGCAAGGTCAAAGGAGGCGGTTCGCTGACGGCGCTGCCGATCATCGAAACGCAGGCGGGGGACGTAGCCGCCTATATCCCGACCAACGTGATCTCCATCACCGACGGTCAGATCTTCCTCGACACCGACTTGTTCAATCAGGGAAACCGCCCGGCTATCAACGTCGGAATCTCTGTTTCCCGTGTAGGCGGTAACGCGCAATTAAAGGCGATGAAAAAGGTAGCAGGTACCTTGAAAATCGATCAGGCTCAGTTCCGTGAATTGGAATCATTCTCCAAGTTCGGGGGCGAGATGGATGCCGTCACCGCTTTCACGATCGATAAGGGGCAGAAGAATACCCAGTTACTGATACAGCCTCAATATAGCCCGATGCCAGTGGAAGAGCAAATCTCGATCCTTTATTGCGGAACGCAAGGTCTGCTGAAAGAGGTTCCATTGGACAAGGTGCATGAGTTCGAGGCAAGGTTTTTGCAAGAGTTACGTACCTCTCACCAACGGGACGTACTGGATGTCTTAAAGACCGGCGTTATCAATGATGAGATACGAGGTATATTGGAAAAAACAGCGAAGGAGTTATGGGTTCATTGAAAGAAATAAAAGTCCGGATCGCCTCTATACGGAGCACGCAGAAGATCACCGCCGCCATGAAAATGGTATCGTCGGCCAAGTTTCATCATGTCCAGACGCAAACCGAGCACACACTTACATATGCTAATAAACTATCCGCTATCTTAAACGGTCTTCTTTCGGCGGAATGCGACCTAGACTCACCTTACACCGAACAGCGTAAGGTGAGCAAGGTGGCTATCGCCGTATTCGCCTCGAGCACGGGGTTATGCGGGACATTCAATGCCAATATATGGAAAGAGTTATCCGCCACGATCCAGACTTATAAGAACCAGCAAATAGAGGTACGCCTCTACCCTATCGGCAAGAAAATAGCGGATGAGCTTCATAAAGCGGGTTATAGCTTCGACACTGATTTCATCACGATCGGCGAAAAACCGTCTTATGAAAGCGCCGTATCCTTGGCGAACCGTCTCATGGAGCTGTTCGTCACAGGTAAAGCAGACCGGGTGGAATTACTGTATCACCATTTCAAGAACATGGCGACACAAGTCGTAACCCACAAGACGTATCTTCCCCTTTCCCTCTCGGATACGGAAGCGGCGGAAACGGCCACCGACTACATCCTTGAGCCCTCGGCGGAAGAGTTGCGTAACCGGCTTTTCCCGAAATTGCTGAACCTAACCATCTATACGATCCTACTCGACACCTCAACCGCCGAGCACGCCGCCCGTATGATGGCCATGCAGACCGCCAACGACAACGCAAACGATTTAATCCAACAATTAACTTTGCAATATAATAAAACCCGCCAGCAGGCCATCACCAACGAATTGCTGGATATCATGGGAGGAGCGGCCGTTTCATCGTAATAAAAACGGGATGCTTCCTTGGCTAAACAGACAATGATCCGTATGTAAAACACTTTACTAACGGATCATTTCTTATTTACAAAAAAAAGTAAGACCTTTGCTCACCAAAACATAAGCCTGTATACATTTATATTATACCAATCTAGGATCGTACTTATGATGAATCAAGAAAAGCTAAAAGGGCATCTCCTTATTTTAGCGGCCAACATCCTGTTCGCCATTAATATGCCCGTATCCAAATATCTACTCCCCGAGCATGTGCAACCCGAGGCGCTGACCAGTATGCGGATGAGCTTCGCTTGCGTGATGTTCTGGATCACCTCCCTATTCGTTCCCTATGAGAAAGTGCCGTTGAAGGACTTGGGACTTCTATGCCTTTGCGCCCTTTGCGGAGTAGGCTTGAACCAAGGGCTGTTTATCTGGGGATTGAATACCACGTCGCCGGTAGACGCTTCCATCATAGCGACCGCCGTCCCCATCTTTGTCATGATCTTGGCGGCCCTGATCCTAAAGGAACCGATCACACGGATGAAAACGTTCGGGGTACTGCTTGGCATATGCGGGGCGATCTCCTTGATACTACAATCCACGCAAGGTTCCAATCAAGCGAGCAGTCTAGGGGGAAACCTGTTGATTACGGTTAGCGGATTCATGTACTCGATCTATTTGGTAGTATCCAAGCCACTAACACTCAAGTACTCATCCGTCACGATGATGAAATGGATGTTCCTGTTCTCCACGCTGATTACCCTGCCTTTCGCTATCGAATCCATCTGGAATACCCCGGCTTTCCACAAAGAGGTCTTCGACGGCCAAGAGTTGGGAGCCATCTTCTTCGTGTTATTCGGGGCCACGTTCGTACCCTATTTATTAATACCGCTGGCCTTGAAGCGAATCCGCCCGACTACCGTCAGCATGTACAATTATATCCAACCGATCGTAGCTTCCTTTATCGCCGTATTCATCGGTCAGGATAGTTTTAGCGTAACGAAACTAGTATCGGCCGCACTTGTTTTCTCCGGCGTCTATTTAGTGACCCAAAGCAAGAGCCGGGCGGACCTTGAACAACAAAATAGTCAATCTTTTAGCAAAAACGCTTGCAATATGAAAAATAATGCGTAATATTGCCCCCATAATATAAAAGAATAAGTAGCATACAAAATCAATGATGAGTGTAGAGTCCTCATATTATACATGGGCATTGATGACCCCTTGGGGGGTTAGAATCTATTAATAAGCATTCGCGTAGACCACGTCACGCTATGTCGCAATCTCGTATTGCATCCTTTTTTATTTCTCCTTTTACATAAATAAGTTTAATCAATCGGTTATTGTCGGTTGCTAATCATGAAAAAGCCTTTTCTTGATTGTCAATCCTCGATGAACCATTAAAAAGATAATTGCATGAAAGTTATGAAATTCGGCGGAACATCCGTAGGTTCCGTGAATAGTATCTTAAGTGTAAAGAAAATAGTAGAGGCTATCGAAGAGCCCGTAATCGTGGTTGTCTCCGCCTTAGGGGGCATCACCGATAAATTACTGGCCACTTCTACCATGGCTTCTAAAGGCGACCTTGCCTACGAGAAAGAATTATCGGAGATCATCGCCCGCCATCTGGACGTGATCGAGGGAGTGATAGAGGACAAGGAGGTACGCATGGATGTCCAGAAGAAAGTGATGGCTTTACTGGATGAATTGAGCAATATTTTCAAAGGTGTTTATTTGATTAACGATTTATCCGCCAAGACATCCGATACGATCGTAAGTTATGGCGAGCGCCTATCTTCCTTGATCGTCTCGAACGTGATCAAGGACGCTAAGTTATTCGACTCACGCAAATATATCAAGACAGTCAAGCAATTCAACAAGCATATCGTGGATTTCGACTTGACCAACAAGCTCATAAAAGAGACCTTCTCGCCGCTGCCCAAGGTTTCCTTGGTGCCCGGATTCATCTCTTCCAGCACGGAAACCGGAGAGGTTACGAACCTCGGACGAGGGGGATCGGATTATACCGCCTCCATCTTGGCGACCGCCTTAGACGCTAACACCTTGGAGATATGGACGGACGTGGATGGTTTCATGACCGCTGATCCCCGTGTGATCAGCTCCGCCTACGTAATCGACCGGCTTACTTTTACGAAGGCGATGGAGTTGTGTAACTTCGGGGCGAAAGTAATCTATCCGCCGACGATCTATCCGGTTTATCATAAGAATATCCCGATCCGTATCTTGAATACCTTCAACCCGACCGCTCCCGGAACCTATATCTCGAAAGAGCGGGTGAAAGAGGAAGGCAAGGCCATCATCAAGGGTATCTCCTCCATCAACGATACCTGTTTGATCACGGTACAAGGTTTAGGTATGGTGGGCGTGATCGGCGTGAACTACCGGATCTTTAAGACGCTCGCCAAGAATGGCATCAGCGTATTTATGGTATCGCAGGCCAGCTCCGAGAATAATACGACTTTCGCCGTACGTAACGCCGACGCTGATTTGGCCGTACAAGTATTGAACGACGAGTTCGCCTTGGAGCGTGCGCAGGGTGATATGAACGATACCGTAGCGGAGAAGGATCTGGCTACCGTCGCTATCGTAGGCGAGAACATGAAACGTACCCCGGGTATCGCCGGTAAGCTGTTCGGTACGCTGGGACGTGCGGGCATCAGCGTGATCGCTTGCGCCCAAGGCGCTTCCGAGACGAATATCTCTTTCGTTATCAAGCATAAATACCTTCGCAAGGCGTTGAACTCCATTCATGACTCTTTTTTCCTATCCGAATATAAGGTATTGAACCTTTTCATCGCCGGTGTAGGAACCGTAGGCGGCAATTTATTGGAACAGATACGCATCCAGCAACCGAAACTGATGCGGCAAAACGGTTTGAAGCTGAATGTCGTAGGTATCTCAAACTCCAAGAAAGCCCTTTTATGCCGGGAAGGGATCAACCTCGACAATTATCTGGAGGAGCTGAAGGAGAACGGGGAAGAGAGTAACCCGGAACATCTATGCGAGGAGATCGTAAAGATGAATATCTTCAACTCCGTATTCGTGGACTGTACGGCAAGCCCGGACGTGGCGGCTCTTTACGAGACGTTGATGAACAATAACGTATCCGTCGTGGCGGCTAATAAAGAAGCGGCTTCCTCCTCCTACGATAATTATACCAAGCTCAAGGAGACCGCCCGCCACCGAGACATCAAGTTCTTGTTCGAGACGAACGTAGGCGCCGGCCTCCCGATCATCAATACGATGAACGACTTGATCAATAGCGGTGACCATATATTGAAACTGGAGGCCGTACTTTCCGGTACGCTGAATTATATCTTTAATACGATCAGCGCCGATATTCCTTTCAGCGAGGCGATCCATATGGCAAAGGAAGCCGGATACGCCGAGCCGGACCCACGTATCGACCTTAGCGGCAAAGACGTAATCCGTAAGCTGGTTATCTTGGCCCGTGAGGCCGGTTATCCGGTGGAGCAAGCCGACGTAAAACGGAACCTGTTCATCCCGGAAAAGTACTTCGAGGGTTCCCTTGAGGACTTCTGGAAGAATATCAAGGATACAGATGCCGGTTTCGAGGAGAAACGCCAGCTACTGGAAGCGGAAGGCAAACGCTTCCGTTTCGTGGCGAAGATGGAGAACGGCGCTTGCGAGGTAGGCCTACAAGCCGTAGACAGCCACCATCCGTTCTATGAACTGGAGGGCAGCAACAATATCATCATGATCTCCACCGAGAGATATCATGAATATCCAATGATCATCAAGGGATACGGTGCCGGGGCCGACGTGACGGCCGCAGGCGTATTCGCCGACATCATATCCATCGCAAATATTCGATAGGTATGAAGCACATTATCATTTTAGGCGATGGAATGGCCGACGAGCCGATAGAGGCCCTGGGAGGCAAGACTCCGATGCAATACGCCAAGACGCCTTATATGGATAAATTGGCGGAACTGGGAGTAACCGGGCAGATGAAAACCGTAGCGGATGGTTTCCATCCCGGTAGCGAGGTCGCGAACATGGCGGTATTAGGCTATGACCTGCCCTCCGTATACGAGGGACGGGGTGTATTGGAAGCCGCCAGTATAGGCGTCGCCCTGCAGCCCGGCGAGATGGCGATGCGTTGTAACTTAATCTGCGTAGAAGGCGACATCTTGAAGAATCACTCTTCCGGCCATATCTCCACGGAGGAAGCGGACGAGTTGATCCAATGTCTGAACGAGCGATTAGGCTCCGACCGTGTTAAGTTCTATACAGGTGTCTCCTATCGCCACCTATTGGTAATCAAAGGAGGCGATAAGCGTCTGGATTGCACGCCACCACACGACGTACCCCTCCATCCTTTCCGGCCTTTAATGATAAAACCGGAAGTTCCGGAAGCACGAGAGACCGCCGATTTATTAAACGAATTAATCCTCAAGTCCCAAGAGATCTTAAAGGATCACCCGGTGAACCTCAAACGTATGGCAGCGGGGAAAGATCCGGCGAACAGTATCTGGCCTTGGTCTCCGGGCTACCGTCCGGCCATGCGAACGATGCGGGAGATGTACGGCTTCGGGAAAGGCTCCGTGATCTCCGCCGTCGATCTCATCCGGGGAATCGGCGTTTACGCCGGCCTCGAGGTGCTTCACGTAGAGGGAGCTACCGGATTATACGACACGAACTACGAGGGAAAAGCGCACGCCGCCCTTGAGGCCCTCAAGACAAACGACTTCGTCTACCTGCATATCGAGGCAAGCGACGAGGCCGGGCATGAAGGAGACGTAGACCTAAAGATCAAGACGATAGAGTATCTGGACAACCGTGCCGTACGTATCATCTACGAGGAAACGCAAAAATGGGACGAGCCGGTAGCAATCGCTATCCTTCCGGACCACCCCACTCCTTGCTCCATACGTACGCATACGAATACCCCGGTTCCATTCCTGATTTACAAGCCGGGCGAGCAACCCGACTCCGTTACCACATTTGATGAGTTCTCCGTATCAAACGGCAAATATGGCATACTGGAAAAAGATCAATTTATAAAAGAATTTCTAAACGATTAGAGCATGAAATATTACAGCACAAACAAACAAGCCCCTGTAGCCAGCCTAGAAGAGGCCGTCGTAAAAGGTCTGGCCGGCGATAAGGGATTATATATGCCCGAGTATATCGACTCCTTGGACGAGGAGGTGATAGCCAACATGAAGAACCAGTCCTTCCACGAGATCGCCTGCACAGTAGCTCAGATGTTCTTCGGGGAAGACATCGAGCCGGAGGTATTGGACGGTATCGTAAAAGATACGCTCTCCTTCGAGACCCCGGTGGTACCCGTAAAGGGTAATATCTATAGCTTAGAGTTATTTCACGGGCCTACATTGGCCTTTAAGGATGTAGGAGGGCGCTTCATGGCTCGTCTGCTCGGTTATTTCATAAAGAAAGAGGGATTGAAGCAAGTAAACGTATTGGTAGCTACTTCCGGCGATACGGGAAGCGCCGTCGCCAACGGATTCCTAGGCGTTCCGGGCATTCACGTGTATGTGCTTTATCCCAAGGGAAAGGTCAGCCCGATACAGGAATGCCAGTTCACGACATTAGGACAGAACATCACGGCATTGGAGATAGACGGCACGTTCGACGATTGCCAAGCGCTGGTTAAATCCGCCTTTATGGACGAGGAATTAAACCGTCATATGAAACTGACCTCGGCGAACTCCATCAACGTAGCCCGTTTCTTGCCCCAATCGTTCTACTATTTCAACGCTTACGCTCAGCTGGACAAGCTGGGAAAAGCGGACGAGCTGGTTGTTTGCGTGCCGAGTGGTAATTTCGGAAACATCACCGCCGGATTGTTCGCCTATTGGATGGGGCTCCCTATCAAGCGTTTCGTAGCGGCAAACAACCGTAACGACGTATTCTTGGAATACCTGAATACAGGAACTTATACACCCCGCCCATCAGTCGCCACCCTAGCGAACGCCATGGATGTAGGCGATCCGAGTAATTTCGCCCGTATCATCGACCTATTCGGCGCATTCAATGATCCTCATAAAGAAATATGCGCACTGATCTCCGGACATCGCTATACGGACGAGGAAATCGCCTCTACGATGCGAGCCGTCTATAAAGAGACGGGATATATCCTTGACCCGCACGGAGCCTGTGGCTACCAAGGATTACTTGACAGCGATCTAAGCGAGACCGAGACGGGTCTATTCCTCGAGACCGCCCATCCCGCCAAATTCAAAGGAACGGTCGATAAGATATTGGAGGCAGATATCGAGATCCCGGCGAAACTGAAAGCCTTCATGGAAGGAACCAAGCAAAGCATCGAGCTGGCAAAAGATTTCGAGGGATTCAAATCTTTCTTGATGAGCCGGTAAAAACACGTATATAGGCATCGCCCCACACGTATATAGATATCGGTCTACGCCAATATACGTGTAGGTTTATATCGATATACGTGTGGGGCGATGCCTACATACGCTCAATCCACCGCCCACTCTTTCATCTCATACATATCCTTATATTCCTCCCAATCCGGATCCATCTCGGTATAAATAGAGATGGGCAGTAATTCGAAAGGAGCCAAGGCCTCATTCAAGCGTTCGCCGAATACACGCACGGTACGTGTGTAAAACACCCAGACCTTCTCTCCTCCTCCGGTATAGACACCCGTCAGGATAGCCAGCTTGTCTTTCTTTTCCATCGCCTTACGAAGCGCTTCCTCCACGGCCTCCATTTTCTCGCCAAGGTCATCGCTAGGAAGACCTCTCCCATCTCCCTCGTATTTCCAAGTGATCTCGACACGTTCCTTGAACTTACCGGATTCGGTGAACTCATTCAACTCGTCCCGCCCGTAAACGGTAATCATTTGCCCTGACTCGTTTTCCGAGAGAGCCGTAAACCATACATCGCTTAATCTCATATTTATATTTTCTATTTATCTATAAGTATTCCTTACTGACTTTACCGGGTAAAAATACGACAAAAAAGGCTGCGTCCGGTGAAGATACAGCCTTTTTATATTTCTCGACGGAAATTTATTATCTCTTTCCTAATCTATGATCCATAATGGCGTAATGGCATTCCCCATAATTCTTCAATTGATCCACGATCTCTTTAGCCGTAGATTCTTCCTCTACTTGCTCGCGTACGAACCAGAACAAGAAATCACGGGAAGCATGATCCTTATCAGCCTCGGCGATATCAACCAATTTGTCGATCAACTCTGATACATAGCACTCGTGTTTGTAAACATGCTCGAATACCTCCAACGGATTTCCCCAGCCTGTCGGAACCACGTTGATCTGGCCGATCGTAATATCGCCACCACGATCCAAGGCGTAATCGATCAACTTATGAGCATGCTCCAATTCCTCAGCCGCTTGTTTCTTCATCCAATGGGCGAACCCGTTCAACCCTGCTTTCTGGAAATACACGGACATTGACAAATACAAATTCGAAGACCACATCTCCGCATTAACTTGGGCATTGAACGCCTCTGATAAATTTCTACTTAAGATCATAATTTTATCATTGTTTAAAAATGTTGAAGTATTATCCGTTCACGAAATTTCACTATGCAAATATAAATAAAAGTAGGATTCCTTATCTCATTTCCGCCCTTAGATATTGGCTACTTTCGAAAATTTTTCTAACTTACGCCCTTATTTGATAAACATCATGCAATACACCGACAAATATCGATCTCCCTTGGGAGAAATAACCCTAGCCAGCGATGGCGACCACCTGACAGGATTATGGTTCGACGGGCAAAAATATTTTGCCGCCACTTTATCGGCGGAACACCAAGAAAGAGAACTGCCGATATTCGAGCAAGCCAAAGAGTGGCTGGATAGCTATTTCATGGGTAAGATTCCCAGCTTCACCCCTCCTATCCATCTGGAGGATACGCCTTTCCGACTTGCGGTATGGGACTTATTGAGCAAAATACCTTATGGCGAAGTCGTAACCTACAAGGAGCTCGCCGGGGAAATCGCCCGGCAAAAAGGTATCCCGAGCATGTCTACGCAAGCGATCGGAGGAGCGGTAGGCCATAACCCGATCAGTATCATCATCCCCTGCCACCGTGTCGTAGGCAGCGATGGCAGCCTAACCGGATACGCCGGAGGTATCGACAAAAAAAGGAGCCTGCTTACAATCGAACGGGCCAAAGGATTCTAAAACCGTATCAGTATGCGCACATTTCGTTCTATCGATGAATTGGTTCGTACGCTCGACCGAGAGAGGGAACTGCTACGTGAGATGTTTCATAAACGGACCTCCCTTTCTTTCAAATACGATTTCGCGGTGGAGCTGACCGATTATAAGGAGGAGCGGGTACAGAGCTTAATCAATCACGGAGTGATACGTAGTAGCGGCGATTTCTTGGAGATGGAAGACATTTACCTAAAGTTCTTCGAGGAGGTGCTGCAAGTGAACGAAGAGGTGAATGTAGCCTATATACAAGGACATCTCAGCAAGCTGAACGAGCAGATAGAGTATTATCTGAAAGAGAATAACGAGAGGCGGCGATATAACTACCATAATGACGTGCGCCGTACGCTCAAGAACATAGCGCTCACCACGGTACGCAACGTGATCGACCTGAAGCGGAATCTGGACAGCACGTATAAGAACGAGCCGAACTATCAGATAAAGAAAGTAAAACTGCAACGACTGGGCGAGAAACTGAAGAATATCATCCAACTCATCAACAAGTGCGAAAATGCGATCGATAAAGATCAATTGCTCTTCTTCCGCAAGGCAATGGATGCCCAGATGCGTGCCACGGTGAGCGACGTGAAGTTGCAACTCATCGACTCCTCCCACAACCTCATGGAGATACAGCGGCAAATCGTTCATTACCTCAACATGATCGAATACCAAAATCGAATCTTCGAGAAAGTACGCAAGCTGAAGTATCTTAAAGAGCAATTCCTGCTGGAGGAGAATACGAATATCAAGCAAGTGCTGGCTGAACGTAACCATGTGTGGATGGAGCCGCAACCTAGTTATCGCATCAAACTTTCAATAGATTACCTGCGCAATTCGGACGAAGCGCTGACACTTATCAAGAAACTCGCCACTAAGCTTAAAAGGCGTGACGATAAATCGAGAGACGTAGCGGAAGCAATACCTACCGAATATCTGGAAGGTAAGGCGGAAGTGATCGATCAAGTGAACTTGAGGGAAGTGTACAACTCGTTTGTGGCTTCCGGCGAGCATCTTTTCGCTTTTGTCATGAATTACGCTTATAAGAATGCGGTAAGTACAGAAGACAAGCTCGTCTTTTTCTGCCAGATAGCCTCTGAATATGCCGAAGATTTGAACTTTTCCGACCGTTACGAATGTAAGGGACAGGTAGAGTATCCCTTAGTTTTCCCTAAATAATTCATCAACCATGAAATATACCGAAGAAATATACAGTACATTGAGCCATGGCGGATTTATCTCGTCCAATAGCCTTTCGCCCGCAGTCCGTCGCTACTACGATGCCATCGAAGAGGAGTTGACCGACTATTATGAATATTATAAAGGCATAGGTTTCTATCTTGAAAGCGGCAATGGCTACTACTTTTTCGCACGTAAAGAAAGCAAGGCGGATATAGATCGTAAACTCGAAGCCGCCGCTCGCTGGATAGATTATCTCTGCTTCTTGAAAACCTACAATTCAGCCTTCGGCCCCGGTTTCGTATTCAGCAAGTCGGACATAGTGACACAAATACGTACCGAAATCGAGCTGAAGGAGCAAGCCAAGGAACTCTTTAGCGACAAGAAAGGTTTCGAGGAAATCGTTGATAAGCTCATCAATGAGTTAAAGACTATGGGATTTATAGAGTATGAAGACGAGGACGAAGGCACTTGGAAGGTACTAACGGCTTTTCATTATATAGAAGAGTTGGTAGATTGTATTAACATAACAGAAGAGGGACAAGATGAGATACCTGAATAAAATAGTTTTCCTGAATAGTGCGCATATCCCTTATTCCGAGATTCAACTGGACGGAAACGTGCATTTCATTGGTACGCAGGGTGTAGGAAAGAGTACGCTGCTCCGGGCTATTCTTTTCTTTTACAACGCCGATAAGCTGAGGCTAGGCATACCCAAAGAGAAAAGAAGCTACGATGAGTTCTACCTTCCTTATGCCAACTCATTCATCGTCTACGAGGTGATGCGTGAAAACGGCCCTTATTGCGTGATGGCTTTCAAGCAACAAGGGCGTGTGGCTTATCGATTTATTGACGCACCCTATCAGTCGTCATGGTTCGTCAACGAGCGTCGTGAGGTTCGTGCTGATTGGATCTCTATTCGCAAAGCCATTGGCACAGAGACGCAAATCAGTCGTATCGTCGTTTCTTATCAAGAGTTCCGGGATATTATTTTCGGCAACAATCGTCGTCCCGATCTCATAGGTTTCCGTAAATACGCTATCGTAGAAAGCCCCAATTATCAGAATATCCCCCGAACCATACAGAATGTGTTCCTCAACTCCAAGCTGGATGCCGATTTCATCAAGGACACGATAATCCGCTCCATGAATGAGGAAGAGGTGAATATAGACCTTGATGTCTACCGTAACCAGACGAAAGATTTCGAACAGAATTACAATGACGTTACGCTTTGGCTGGACAATGAAAAACCCGGAGGGTCGCCGGTACAAAGACAAGCCGGGAAAGTGATGCAAAGCTATCGCGACTTATTGTACATGGATAGCCACATAGCCAAGGGACGTGCCGAATTATGCTATGCAGAGAAATCAGCCTTGAAGCAGCGCCCATTAATTGACGAGGAAATATCCAGACACAAAACCGAGCTGGAACGTGTACATCGCTTACAAAGTGAGGAGACAAAGAAATACCAAGAGGGACGGGACAAATTGATAAAAGAGAAAGGCTCGGTTGATGCCGACTTAAAACGTGCCAAGCAGAAACAGCTGGAGTACGAGCAGATGAACATTACCGAAATAATTCGCAGGGTAGAGCAGAAAAGTGCGGTTACCGATGAATTAACACGCCAACAGCAACGGAGGCAGGAACTCACACGTGCCTACGATGATGTCATAGCCAAATACAGCGCACTTATAGAACGGGTAGATACCGACTTTCGAGCCTTTGAGAATGCGCAACACGCATTGGTGAACGAAAGGGAATATGCGACAAATAAGCAGAACGAGAGCTTGATGCAGACACGGCGCAATGAAGAGAACGAGGTATATACGCGTTTTGAGGAGAAATCGCAACTCTCGGCAGACAAACTCCAGCAACTACGAGAGGAGAAATCGCAACAAAACAATGAGTTGCTACGGATAGCCCACGAAGCTCCCTATAAAGAAGAACATGCCAAAGCCGACGAGGAACTGAACAAACTGAATACTCGTGCGCAGGAGTTGAAAATGTCCATTCAGCAACTCTCTACGCAAGCTGTAAGCCTGCGTCAAGAGGCTGGAATGAAGTTACGGGAATTGGAGTTGGCACAGGCTCAGCCTCTCGCTAACGCACAAAAAGAGAAGCAAGAGATAGAGGAACAAATAGCCCGGCTGGAGTCGCTCATCGAACGGCGCAAAGGTTCGCTGGCCGAATGGCTGGACAGGAACAAACCCGCATGGAAAGATACGATCGGAAAAATAGCCGATGAAGAGAAAATACTTTATCGCAATGACTTGGCTCCGCAGGTAACCAACCAAGGGGAGGCTTCCTTGTATGGCGTGCAAATAGACCTTACGGCATTGGAACGCAATTTCCGTACCCCCGAGGAATTGAAAGCAGAACTGGCCATATACCAAGGAGCATTGTCACAGTGCGTCAAGCGGATCAATATGCTACACCAAGAATTGGCAGAGCAAACGGAGGCTTTGAAGAAACAATACAACAAGCGCTTGCGTGAGATAACAGACCGACAGCGTCTGCAAGAATCCGAACAACTTCAGCTTCCCGCATTCATCAAGAACGCCATGGCACAATCCGCCTCATGGCAAAAGAAGACGGACGATTGGCGTGAACAGCGTATGGTTGAAATCCGGATGAAACAGAACGATACGGCTCATCGACTGGCGCTTTGCGAGGAAGAGATAAAGAAGTTGAAGGCTGATCGTGCGCATCGTCTTAAGGTATGCGAGAAAAGTTACAAAGAGAAGAAGCTCCGGCTGGAACAGGAACTGAATAACTACCGCAACAGTATCGAGACAGAAATAAAACTTCACAAGCAGCAATCGCTGGAACGCCGTAAAGAACTGGAGGCTTCCCAACAAGCGGAGCTTAGCGGAAAAGGCGCCGACACGGCAGCCATCGGAAAATATGACGCACGCATCCTGCAGATTCAAAAAGAGCTGGCTTACATCGAGAAACATTTCCCCGACACCATCCGCTATCAAAAGGACAAAGAGGAACTTTTTGATCGTGAACCACAACTTCGCAGTAGAAAGAAGATGCTTGAGGATGAATTGGCCACGCTTGAAGAACGTTTCACTTTGCGTAGCGAGAAACTGAACATACAAGAAAAACATCAGCAAGCCTTATTAGGCAAGGGCATCGAAACAAAGAGAAGCTTGGAGGAAGGTTTGGCACAGGCCGCCAAATTTCACGAAGACTCCACTTTCTGCCCACCCGAAGTAGTAGTGACCGAAGAGAGGCAGACCTGGAAGAGTTGCGCAGAGTTGGTGCAAGAGTTGAAAGACCATATCACCGGCCGCATGAAACAATTGGAAGAATTCAAACGGATGGTTAATCTGTTTAAAAGCAACTTCTCGGCCAAGAACACGTTCAGTTTCCGCACCGATCTGTCTACGGAGGAAGACTATCTGGATTTTGCCTCCAACCTCTGCGAGTTTGTGGATAATAATAAGATCCTCGATTTTCAGAAACAAATCAGCGAACGCTATACACACATCATTCAGCGCATCTCCAAAGCGGTAGGCGAGCTTACCCAGAATGAAGGTGAGATACATCGTACCATAGGCAATATCAACAAGGATTTCGAGCGCCGTAACTTTGCGGGAGTGATACGCAAAATAGAACTCCGTGCACAACCCAGCAGCGACCGACTGATGCAACTCCTCAAGGAAATAAAGAAATTTTGCGATGAGAACGAATTCAATATGGGTGAAGTAGACCTCTTCTCGCAAATGGATCTGCGCGAGGTCATCAACAGGCAGGCCGTGCGCTATTTGCTCAACCTCATGAAGGAATTGCAAAATGAACCGTCCCGTAAGCGGTTGCTGCTCACCGATACGTTTAAACTGGAGTTCCGCATCACGGAGAATGACAACGATACGGGATGGGTAGAAAAGATATCAAATGTAGGTTCGGATGGAACGGACATCCTGGTAAAGGCCATGGTGAACATTATGCTCATCAATGTCTTCAAAGAGAAAGCCTCACACAAGTTTGGAGAGTTTCGTTTGCATTGCATGATGGATGAGATCGGGAAATTGCACCCCACCAACGTGAAGGGTATCCTTGACTTCGCCAACAGTCGCAACATTTTGCTTATCAACTCCTCACCTACTACCTATAATGTAGAGAGCTATCGCTACACATATTTGTTGGGTAAGGACAGTGGAGCCAACACCAAAGTTACGCCATTATTGAAATATGATAATTAATGTTAGGAACCATGATTGATAGAGAACAGAATTTACGTTTGGGCGATGCCCGTAAACTGTCGCAAATGATGCAAGGCGAGAGCGTGCCCTCTTCCGGGCTTTCCAAACAGATGGCAGAAGAACTGCTCTCCGAGGATTTGATTTGGCAGCAAGTCTATGGTAGCAGAAGAAAATTCAAACTGAGAGACGCAAATGCGTTATCTATCTATTTAGCACAGCGATATGGGATACAAGTCTCGCTGGATGAGTGGATCAAGGTAATGGAGAGTGGCGAAACGGTGAGCCGTGCCAGACAAGTAGAAGTTACATCACGTTCTAAGGCGAAAAGTACCCGTAGTTTTACCGGATTCCTCGTTAAAAGTTATCAGCCCATTGAAACGTCGCTGTATGGAGAACCGCTGCTAATCAACCCTCCGCAGGGACTCTCTCTCTTTATAGAAGATTTCACGCATTTCCGCTTGGCGGATGATGTTACGGTGGTAGGTATCGAGAATGGAGAAAACTTCCAGCATATAGAGCAGATGAGGCATTTGTTCAAAAATATCAAGGTATTATTTGTCTCTCGTTATCCCCAGAGTTCGGATCTTCGCACATGGTTGCGGGCCATTTCCAATCCCTATCTTCATTTTGGGGATTTCGATCTTGCCGGCATTCACATTTTCCTCACTGAATTCTTCACTCATCTCGGTCTTAAGGCCCGCTTCTTTATACCTTCCGACATCGAGACGCGTCTTCAAACGGGAAACACCCTCCTTTACAACCTACAGTACGAACGTTTTAAAGAGATGAAAGTAATTGACGAACGGCTGAAACCACTCGTAGCGATGATCCACCGCTACCGTCGTATCTATGAGCAAGAAGGATATCTTCAAAATAGATAAAAGACACGCATTCAAAACAAGCAAGCTTCAATCCCAAAGTAAGTTAACTTACTTCATCATTTAAGTCAACTTACTTGGCCGCAAAGTTAACTTACTTTTTTTCGCCTTGAAATCTTATAAGTTTTCACCTTTATCAAGCTCTTTTGCCATCCAAAAATTAATAAGACAAAGCTGATTAGCCTTGCGTTTTCGTTCCACTTCTACTATATATCTTTTTTTTCAAAGAAAAGGCGAGCGGTTAGGCTCACTTCCGATGTAACTCGTGTGATACCAGCCGTAATCGCATACCGCTCTATATCGTTTAAAAGTATCGTAACGATACCTTTACTTTGGAAGTCCTTGTGAACAAACATCGAATGTAGATGCCCAATCTTCTACCTCAGCTTGCGAATAATCGCACCTGTTCACCACCAATACGGTATTCTGAAATAAAGCTCGAATGCAAAGGTAGGAAAGTTTTTGGAGTAGCAAAACAAAAGTTGCTACTCCTCGCTTACATCACCACTCTCCTCGATGGAATTAATTTCTTGAATGAGTAATGCCTGAAGTTCGTCTTTGGGCAGCAGCAGTTGATACTCGGCAACCCCAATCGGCTTGTTTATATCTTGCAAAGCAATCTCTACATCCAAGTGGTCCTTGTCGGCGCAAAGAATGATACCGATTGACGGGTTCTCATTCTCTCCTTTTTCCAAGCGGTCAAGCAGCGAAAGGTAGAGATTCATCTTGCCTACATACTCTGCCTTGAAGGCCCCGAGCTTCAATTCAATCGCAACGAGCGACCTCAAACCTCTGTGAAAAAAGAGCATATCCACTGCATATTCCTTATTGTTATACTCCAGACGATATTGGTTTCCGATAAAAGAAAAACCTTTGCCCAACTCCAGTATAAACGACTTGATTTTAGATACTAATCGCTTCTCCAGTTCCAACTCCTTAACAGGCTCTGTTATTCTAAGGAATCCTAAGTTGTACGAACTTTTAAATACTTCATTAGCATAGTCGGCATGCGCCATCGGCAGTACGGCATCAAAGTTATTCGTTTTGATTTTCGTCTGACGGGCTGCGTAGGTATTCATCTTTATTGCATTGAGCAGCATATCTCTCGACCAACCTTTTTGCAAGCACTCTTCTGCGTAGAATAAGGCTTCATTAGCTGACAACGACTTATCCAACAGTAGTAAATTATGTCCCCAAGGTAAAACTGCCACAGCTTGTAGCAGTTTTGTATCTTCTTGATAATAACGCTCGTATAGGCGTTTCATATTCCAAAGGTTACGAGGAGACAATCCCATATCCGGAAACTGTTCTTTCAAGTCCACTGACAATCGTTTAACCACGCCACTACCATATCCACTCTCTAAATTTCTATCAAAGAGTAACTTCCCGATATTCCAATATACAGAATTGACGGTAGTGTTTACTTGCCGAGCAACGGTCGTGCGAGCAGTTTGAATCTCAGAAACCGCCTGCTGCAATATTTGAGCGTACTCGTTATCATTTATTCTTATTTCTTTTGCCATATCATGAATCTTTTCAATGCTAATCTATTATATTTTCTTCAGTAACACCTTCTTTGTTATTTTTTTCAACAAATAACATCGGTAACGGAGCACCAGCATATCGGGCATTCTCATGCCTTAACACCCTTTGGGTACGGTGCAAATGTCCGAGTGCCGTGTATGCAATCTTTTCGTCGAATACTTCAGACGAAAAACACTCTAACCTTCCGATAATAGTGCGTTCGGCACGGTTCTTTTCCAAAATCTTCGAACACGTAGCCTGCAAATACCACATTACAATGAAAGGTTTACTTTTGTCCGGCATAGGTAGTATATCAAAAAGTTCTCTGTACATCACTTGCACTCCTTTCAGCCGATAGGTTTGGGATATCAAACAAATCTCCGGCAATAAACAACCCATCCACCTCGTGAACTTTCACTTGCTCTCGAAGCCACGTCAAAAATAGAGTATGTTCACCTTTACGGTCATATTCAAAAAACGTTTGCCCTAAATGCCAATCTGCGGTATGGATTATTTTCATTTATTATTATTTATACCATTCTTTTTTTATCTCATCTATTTTGAGATCTTTCCATTCCTCTTTCCATAATTTCCAATAAGGGATATCATTTGACGATGGTTCTGGGCTACAACGATCTATTTGAACTATTGAAGGTAGTATAACTGATTCACCTATTAATATACACTCTCCGGCTTTGAGTGTCGGCATTTTATCAATAAGATTTCCAAGTGTATCCGGCAACAGTCTCTTTACATAATTTTGATCGTTTGGATTTGTTAATCGCATGGCTAAAAAATTGTTACACTGAGAAAATATTGTTTCTGATATTTCAGAAGGTCTCTGACTAGCTAAGAGTAAAGATACACCATATTTACGTCCCTCTTTTGCTATTCTTTCAATGGAGTGTTTAGATGACCGATATTTTGCCAAATCACTATTGGGAACATATTTGTGAGCTTCTTCATACACAAGTAAGATAGGGACATCGTTATTAATTCTTTCCTCACCATTCTTTGAGCATCTTAGTCGTTTATAAAAATAACCATATTCAAATATTATCCTTGAAATCAAAGAAACGGTAATACTTAACACATCAAATGGAACCCCACTTAAGTCTATAATTGTGATATTGGAATGTTTTGTTTCCTCATAAGCAATTAAATGCTTTAAAGTATCTTCGAATGTAACGTCTTCTGTGATTTCACCTAAAAGAAAATTTAATCTTTTATCATTAACTTTACTTTTTATTCTAGAGATAAATTTGTCAATGCTTCCGTCTGCGTACGTACCCTTTGAATAATTTTGGCTCTTTGGCTCTTCAAATGTATATATTTTCGTAAAGTAATGATTAATTTTAGCTGACTCATCATTAAAACACTGATGCGCTTCTTTTATTGCTATTTCATTTGTCTTTTTATAATCCTTCGTTTCTCTAGAAAGATTTGACAAACAAGTGATTACTTCATTTAAAATAAATTTCACGGGTGTATCAAAAGATATATTTTCTAGTTCTGAATTATATTTTTTCTTGTTTTCAGTTATCACTTTTTGTAACAAAGAAGCCTGATTGTAATTATTAAAATCTCCTGATTCTAAAAAAAGCTCTTCCAATTCATCCCCATTAAGAAGCCAATATGGGAGTATAAGATTATTGATATCAATAAAGTTTGCATCTGGAAATGCTGATTTGTATTCTGAATGAATATCAAATATTATAATATGAGAATTATTCAAACCAGAATATTCTCCTGTTTTTTCATGTGTAGCACTTTGAATTAGTTTCGCTACAGTATGGGATTTCCCTGAACCTGTTGATCCTACGATGGCAATATGCTTATTGAAAAACTTATTACCATTTACAGGAACCGAAATATCTTTATTTGTAGAAAGTTTAGAGAAAGTGAACTTGTCTTTTGCCTCAAGAGATTCTTCATAAATTTTAGAAATTTCTTCTTTCTTAGCAGGCTCAACTTTTTTAGGTGGAATAGCTATTGTATCTCCACCACGCTCAAACTTGTCACCACGAATCAATCCTAAGGGATTAGCTTCAAGAATATACTTTCTTGTTGCATTTCCTTCCTTATCTGCTCCAACTTCAATGGAAAAGTTCTCAATAATGGCAATTAACACAGCATTATCATTGTCTGCGATTCTTAAATATGAACCAACTTTAAGCTTTTCTTCTGCTAAACAGAAATCTTCTAATTTATCTACTGATATTTTTACTTTATTGGGAAATACAGATATTACTTCTGCATTAATTTTTTCTTGTTCTACCATAATAATTATATTATTTTATTGATATGAATTGTTTGTTCAACTAATATCTTGATATGTTCATGGTTCGTATTTTCATAAAAAGGTATTCTTGTATAAAATTGATAAATCTTTCGAGTCTTTTGTATACTATCTATTACAGAATCTAAATCTTCCTTATTGTACAAGATTTTAAGTTTTAATCCATTGTAACAAGTAGCCTTTTTAACAATTGAATTGACTGAAAATTCAGCATCTTTATAATCGTAGCCATCTATAAAAATAAAGTTGTCATCATGTAAACTTTTTAAAATATTTTTCAATCTATTCTCAGGTAAACCATATAGATATACATAAGGGCAGAATGGACTTGGATTTTTTGCTTCTATTTTTGAATATTTATTTCCAATTTGGATTAGTAAAGATTTTATTTCTGTATCAGAAATTATCGAGTCGCACTCTATAACAAAAAAACGTTCAAAAGGAGATAAATTTAAAGGAGAAAAATATTCTCTTTTAATCATTAAGCAATATTCTTTGATGCTTTTTTTTATCAAGAACCACTGGTTGAAAAATATATCCTTACTATTGATTTTATCAATAAATTCACGTTTTGTTATTCTTCTTTGAGAAATATCCGGATTTATCGATAATTCTTTTACTATTCTTAATGAATTATTGTAATAAAAGTATTCTGCTTCAAAATCATTACAGCTAAAGAGTCTTTTTAGTTCATTAAAAATATCAGTC
>ERZ773221.1385-NODE-1385-length-23281-cov-22.811461_pt1 | contig 23281 bp, 20 predicted proteins | sample MGYA00580994_ERZ773221 | MGnify/ENA primary metagenome ERZ773221 (study PRJEB29015, sample SAMEA2737758) | human gut metagenome | biome: human gut; feature: human-associated habitat; material: faeces | place: China | collected 2012 ... | reverse complement strand
CCCGCATCCCCAGCTTGGAAGGCTGGTGCCCTGGCCATTGTGCTACACCCGCATGCGCCCTCCGCGAAATCGTCAGCTTTGTCATGATACCATATGTATCCGGGCTCTGTCAAGAGAAAAATAAATTTTTCCACGCGAAATCCGAAAATGGGCGCGCGGCGCGGGGCCGCGCGCCCTGAGCGGCTTATCTTCCGGTTTCCGGCAGGGGAAACAGGGTCCAGGGCCAGGCGGCCGGGGGCTGGTGGGTGAACACCATGCTCCGTCCCGTTTCCGGGTGGGTAAAGCCCAGCCGCCAGGACCACAGGGCCAGCGTCTCGCCGTCCCCGGCGCCGCCGTATTTCCGGTCTCCCACCAGAGGGAAGCCCCGGCTGGCAAACTGCACCCGGATCTGGTGGGTGCGGCCGGTGTGCAGGGTGATCCGCACCAATGACAAGCCGTCCCGGGAGGCCAGTCGCTGAAAATCCAGCTCCGCCGGGCGGACGTCCGGCCCCGGCTCCTGTGCCACTACCGTGCGCCGCCGCACCGGGTCGCGGCCCAGCAGGTCCCGCCATGTCCCGCTGTGTCCCGGGTCACCCCGGACCACGGCCAGGTATGTTTTCCGGAACTGATGGTCCCGGACCTGGCCGGACAGAATGGAGGCCGCGGCGGCGGACCGGGCGAACACCATGACCCCGCCGGTGGCGGCATCCAGCCGGTGAACGGTGCGGATGCAGGGGGTGCCCAGCTGGCGGCGCAGCAGCTCCGGCATACCGCCGGGCTCGTCGGTGCTGAGGATACCAGGGGGCTTCACCGCCACGGCGATGCGCTTGTCGGCGTACAGCAGCTCCATATCACTCACCGGTCTGGACGGCCTCGCCCACGGTGCCGTCCCAGGCGTCCAGACTCTCGCTGTACTCCACCCGTCCGATGGAGCAGCCCTCGCCGATGCGGACCCGGCGTCCCCGGACCACATCGGCCTGGGTGTATTCCAGGTCCACGTCATCGCCCTCGATATCGCCTGCCTGGGCGCAGGAGCAGCTGCTGCGGAACAGGCCCAGCAGGGACTTCTGCTGGGGCTGATAAATGCGGATGCTGCCGCCGCCGATGCTGCCGATCCGGATGCCGCGGTTGGCGGCGATCTCCACGGTTTCCGCGTTCAGCAGGCCCGGGATGCCGGCCATGCCGGAAATGCGGACGGCTTCCGCCTCCACGCCGCCGGAGACGTTCATGGCGCCGGAGCAGCGCAGCTCCTGGCAGCGGATGTCCGCCGCCTCCAGGCCGCCGGATACGTCTACCTCGCCGCCCTCCAGGCTGCCGCTTACCTTCATGGCGCCGGAGCTGTGGATCCGGCCCCGGGACAGGATGCTGCCCTCGCATTTCACCGCGCCGGAGCAGCTGAGGCTCTCGCAGGTGATGCTGCCGGTGACCTTGCTGCTGCCGCTGCTGCGAACCTCGCCGGCGCAGTCCACGTCTCCCTGGACCCGGGCGCTGCCGGAGCAGCTGAGGCTCTGACACCGCAGATCTCCCTGGACCGTGCCGCTGCCGCTGATGGACAGCCGGTCGTATTCGCCGCCGGGCATGGTGCTGCTGCCGGAAATTCTCATATCCATCTTCTCGTTCATAATGTGACCTCCTTCAATAATTCCAATACGTCCTCCTGGCGCTGGCCCTCCGCCACCACGGCGCGGCGGACCTCCTCCAGAGGAAATTCCCTGCGGCCATAGGCCGTTTCAATAATGAGCTTTCGCCGGGCCATAACGGTCTGACGCTTCTCCGCCAGACTGGCCGCCAGCTCGTCCAGGGTCTGGTGCTCCTTGTTGTCCAGAATCAGCCGGACCCGCTGGCAGATCTGGTCCCGGCGGAAGAAGGTTTCCTGTCCCGTGGACGTGGACCGCCGCAGGAACCACGCCTCCGGAATCAGCCCCATCCGCTTCCACCGGTACAGGGCCCCGTAGGAGATGCCGAACGTCTCCAGCAGCTCCTTTTTTGAGATCAACTCCTGATCCATATCGTTCCTCCCGTCGCTTTTGGTTGCGTAACAGTGTTTCGTAACACTGTTATGATAATAGCATAACAGTGTTATACTGTCAAGGGGGCGGATAAAAAATTATGGCTCCCATCATTGTGCACAATTCCCAGAGCTTTCCCCATAGGAAAATATAGCTTCGCAGGGGGTTGTTTTGCGGAAAAAGCGGTGTTATACTGTCCCATTGAGTACAGGATTTTTTGAGATCAGAGGTGTGTTCCATGGAAGAAAATCGCAAAAGGGGCGCGCTGTCCGTCAACATGACGGAGGGGTCCCTGTGGAAAAATATGCTGCTGTTCAGCCTGCCGCTGATGATGACCCAGGTGCTGGAGGTGCTGTTCAACCTCAGCGACGTGGCCATCGCCGGTAAATTTGCCGACTATCGCGCCCTGGGCGCGGTGGGGTCCACCACGCTGCTGGTGTCGCTGTTTACGGGGCTGCTGATCGGCATGGGCAGCGGCGTCAATGTGGCGGTGGCCCGGGGCCTGGGCATGGGCGACCGGGAGCGGGTGGAAAAGACGGTCCACACGTCCTTCGTGCTGTGCGCCGCCTTCGGCATCATTGTGTGCCTGATCTGCATGCTGCTGGCAGGTCCTATGCTGACCATGCTGCATACCAAGGACGAGCTGATTGACGGAGCCACTCTGTATCTGAAGATATATGCCCTGAGCATGCCGGCCATGGCCATCTACAACTGCGGCAACGGCATTATGAGCGCCATGGGCGACACCCGGCGGCCGCTGCTGTATCTGTCCGTCGCCGGTGTGCTGAATGTGATTCTGAACCTGTTCTTCGTCATCCGGTGCCACATGGCCGCCGAGGGCGTGGCCGTGGCCAGCGTGATCGCCCAGTGCCTGTCGGCTCTGCTGATCGTGCTGCACCTGCTGGGGCGGAAGGACGCCTGCCGTCTGTGCCTGTCCAGGCTGCGGGTGCATCCGCAGGAGGCCAGGCGGGTGCTGACCATCGGCATCCCCACGGGTCTGCAAAATGCGATCTTCGCCATTGCCAACCTGTTTGTCCAGGTGGGCGTCAACTCCTTCGATGCGGTAACGGTGTCCGGCGCTGCGGCCGCCGCCAACGCCGATACCCTGCTGTTCAACATGATGGCGGCGTTCTACACCGGCTGCGCCAGCTTCGTCAGCCGGAACTGGGGCGCGGGCAAGACCCAGCGCATTACCAAGAGCTATCTGGTGAGCATGTGCTATGCCGCCGGTGTGGGGGCCATATGCGGCGTTTTGCTGCTGCTGTTCGGCCGCAGCTTCCTGTCTCTGTTTGCCAACGAGACCGGGGTCATCGACGCGGGCATGGAGCGGCTGCGGATCATGAGCTTTTCCTATGTGGTGTCGCCCCTGATGGACGCCAGCATCGCCGCCTCCCGGGGCATCGGCAAGAGCGTGGTGCCCACGGTTATCGTGGTCATGGGCTCCTGTGTGTTCCGGGTCATCTGGGTGTACACCATCTTCGCCTGGTTTGGCACCATCACGTCCCTGTATCTGCTGTATATCTTCTCCTGGGCCATTACCGGCGCAGCGGAGCTGCTGTATTTCCGCCGCAGCTACAAAAAGGTCATTCTGGCGCAGCAGAACTGGTAGGCATAATTTCTTCCCTCCGCGCATGTAATGCATGGAGGGGGGGAATGCGATGAAGCCTGCTGTTTTCCTGTACGGCGTGCCGGGCCAATACGGCAATTATGCGGCGGCGCTGGAGGCTGCCGGAGCCAGGGTGGTGCTGTGCCGGGACCTGTACCGCAGCCTGGACTGCGACGGACTGCTGCTGCCCGGCGGCGGGGACATCCGGGGTCCGCTGCCGGGAACGGAGACGTTCCTGGTGGATTCCTTTGTCCGGTCCCGGCGGCCCATCCTGGGCATTTGCCGGGGAATGCAGGCGCTGAACGTCTATTGGGGCGGCACCCTGCGGGATATTTCCGGCCACCAGCTGCCCCGGGGCGATATGGTGCACCCCACCCGGGCGGAGGGGATCATGGCGCAGCTGCTGGGGGAGCACCCTGCCGTTACCAGCTGCCACCATCAGGCGGCGGACCGCCTGGCAGAGCCCCTGCGGCCGGTGCAATGGGCGGAGGACGGCGTGACAGAGGCAGTGGTGCATCAGGAACTGCCGGTGATGGGGGTCCAGTGGCACCCGGAGCGGCAGAGCTATGCCCTGTGCCGGGAGGACGCCCCGGACGCCCGGGAGATCTTCCGCTATTTTGTGACACAGATGAAGGAGACGCCATGAGCAAGCCCATACGGGAACTGAATCTGGAGCTGGGACGGCCCGACGCGGCGGAGGCTCTGCGCCGCCTGGCGGCGGAGGTGGAGGCGGCCCGTCATCTGGGAACCCCGGCCATGAAGCTGATCCACGGATACGGCTCCTCCGGAAGGGGCGGGCGGCTGCGCACCGCCTGCCGCACCTGGCTGCGGCAGCAGGAGCTGTGCTTTTTGCCCGGGGAGGAATTCACTATATTCAATGAGGAGGCACGGCGGTGGCTGGCCGTGTGTCCCCGCCTGCGGCAGGACCGGGACCTGGACGCGGAAAACCGGGGCGTTACCTTTGTGCTGCTGAAAAAATAGAATATCCTCCGGCATATCCTGCGGCGGACGCCTTTGCGTCCGCCGGTTTTTCTTGCCCGGAGCCGTCGGATGTGCTACACTGAGAAGGAACTGTACGCACGGAGGACCTTTTATGAAACGCATTGCCAGTATCCAGGACATCTCCTGCCTGGGGCGCTGCTCCCTGACGGTGGCGCTGCCGGTGATTTCCGCCATGGCGGTGGAATGTGCCATTGTGCCCACGGCGGTGCTCAGCACCCACACCATGTTCCCCGGATTCATCAGCCGGGACCTGTCGGACCAGCTGCTGCCCATCGCCCGCCACTGGAAAAGCCAGAACGTGACCCTGGACGCCATCTGCACCGGCTATCTGGCCTCCCCTCTGCAAACGGAGGAGGTCTGCCGGTTTTTCGACCTGCTGGCGGGGCCGGATACCCTGCTGTTCGTGGACCCGGCCATGGCCGACGGCGGCCGGCTGTATGCCGGCTTCGGGCCGGATTTTCCCGGGTATATGCGCCGGGTGGTGGCCCGGGCCCATGTGGCGGTGCCCAACGTGACGGAGGCCTGCCTGCTGACGGGAACCCCCTACCGGGAGACGGAGGACCTGTCCTGGTGGCGGGACCTGCTGCGCCGGGTGGCGGACCTGGGACCCCGGTATCCGGTGCTCACCGGCGTGCCCTTCGGGCCGGACCGGCTGGGCGTTCTGGCTCTGGACCCGGATACCGGCGGTTTCTTCGACTATCATACCCCCCGGGTCCACGACCATTTCCACGGCACCGGCGACATCTTCTCCGCTGCCTGCGCCGGGGCCATGGTCCGGGGCAAAAGCCTGCCGGAGGCTCTGCGCCTGGCGGCGGATTTCACCCTGGCCTGTATTCAGGCCACCTGCCGGGACCCCAACGCCCCCTGGTACGGTGTGGAGTTTGAGAAGGCGCTGCACCTGCTGCCGGGGCTGCTGGAGGGTTGATTTTGCCCCGGCCGGGGAACTTTTCCGGAAATTTTGCTGAAAATCCCTAAAAATATAGTTGTCAGAACCGGCAAAATATTATATAATCCATATGTTGAGCGAATGCGCGGCGGAAAAACCGCGCTTGTACAGAAAACGAAGGGAGAACAACCACTATGACTGCCAACGACATCCGCAACATCGCCCTGCTGGGCCACGGCGGCTCCGGCAAGACTTCTCTGGCCGAGCAGATGCTCTTTATGACCAAGGGTACCGACCGCCTGGGCCGCACCGCCGACGGCAACACCACCTGCGACTACGACGCCGAGGAGATCAAGCGCCAGATTTCCATTTCCCTGGCCTTTGCTCCCGTGAATTATAAGGGCGTGAAGATCAACGTCATGGATGCCCCCGGCAACTTCGACTTCTCCGGCGAGTCTCTGTCCGCCATCCGTGCCGCCGAGTGCGCCGTGCTGGTGGGCGCCGCCAAGGACGGCCTGTCCGTGGGTATGGAGCGCTCCTGGAAGATGCTGGGCAAGAAGCCCCGCATGATCTTCATCAACCGCACCGATGAGGACAACAGCGACTACCAGTCCTGCCTGGACGCCCTGAAGGGCAAGTTCGGCCAGGCCATCGCGCCCATCGTGGCTCCCGTGATCGACGGCAACAAGAAGGTCACCGCCATTGTGGACCTGCTGCACAACACCGCCTATGAGGTCAAGGGCGGCAAGGCCGCTGCCTGCGCCATCCCCGCCGACATGGCCGACGAGGTGGAGGCCCTGCGTGCCGAGCTGATGGAGGCCGCCGCCGGCGCCGACGAGGAGCTGATGGAGAAGTTCTTCGACACCATGGAGCTGTCCGCCGAGGATATGGCCAAGGGCCTGAAGCTGGGCGTCCGCGACGGCAGCGTCTGCCCTGTGCTGTGCGGCTCCGCCATCACCGGCCTGGGCGTGGAGATGCTGATGCAGACCATCCTGGACCTGGTGCCCGTGGCCACCGATATGCCCGCCGAGGCCGCTCAGGATGACAACGGCAACGACATCCAGGTGGCCTTCGATCCCAACGGCGCCGCCGCCGCCATCGTATTCAAGACCATTTCCGATCAGTACGGCAAGTATTCCATGATCAAGGTCGTCCGCGGCAAGGTCACCGGCGACGTGGCCCTGTATAACCCCACCACCGGCAACACCGAGAAGCTGGGCCGCCTGTATGTCATGAAGGGCAAGAAGGGCGAGGAGACCAAGGAGATCTGCTGCGGCGACATCGGCGCCATCGGCAAGATGGACCGGGTCAAGACCGGCGATACCCTGTGCGATCCCAAGAACATCGTGAAGCTCCACGGCATGGACTATGCCCAGCCCTGCTACAGCCGCGCCATCTCTCCCAAGACCAAGCAGGAGATCGAGAAGCTGGGCACCGGCCTGAACAAGCTCAACGAGGAGGATCCCACCTTCCATGTGGTCAACAACGCCGAGACCCACCAGACCGTCATCTCCGGTGCCGGCGATATCCAGATCGACGTGCTGTGCGCCAAGCTGAAGAGCCGCTTCGGCGTGGACGCGGAGCTGTCCGCTCCCCGGGTAGCCTATCGCGAGAAGATCCGCTCCACCGTCCGCAAGCAGGGCCGGTATAAGAAGCAGACCGGCGGCAGCGGCCAGTTCGGCGACGTCCATATCATCTTCGAGCCCCAGAACGAGCAGGAGGATATGATCTTCGAGGAGAACGTGTTCGGCGGCTCCGTGCCCAAGAACTACTTCCCCGCCGTGGAAAAGGGCCTGCGCGAGAGCTGCCAGCACGGTGTGCTGGCCGGCTATCCCGTGGTGTTCCTGAAGGCCACCCTGGTGGACGGCTCCTATCACCCGGTGGACTCCTCCGAAATCGCCTTCAAGCTGGCTGCCAACCTGGCCTTCAAGGCCGCTCTGCCCGAGGCCAAGCCCGTGCTGATGGAGCCCATCGGCGAGCTGAAGGTCACCATTCCCGACAGCTATCTGGGCGACGTAATGGGCGACCTGAACAAGCGCCGGGGCCGCGTCATGGGTATGAATCCCACCGGCGACGGCGAGCAGGTGCTGGAGGCCGAGGTCCCCATGGCCGAGATGATGAGCTATGCCATCGACCTGCGCTCCATGACCCAGTCCCGCGGCACCTTCACCTTCAACTTCGTCCGCTACGAGGATTGCCCCGCTGCGGCCCAGGAGAAGGCCATTGCCGAGGCCAAGGCTCTGGCCGAAGCCGAATAAACTGACATCCAAAGCCAAGACCTCCGGCGAAGCCGGAGGTCTTGTGGGCTTGCCCGCGTATGCCTTCTGGCAGGCATTGAGGATAAAAACTATGAACTATCGCATCATTTTCCATACGACGGGCAAGGTTCTGCTGGCGGAGGCGGGACTGCTGGCCCTGCCGCTGCTGGTATCGGTGCTGTATCACGAGCGCTGCGCCTGGGCGGTGCTGGCCTCCATGGCCGCGGCGGCGGTGATCGGCGGACTGCTTACGCTGCTGGCCCGGCCCCGCCGCCATACGTTTTTCAATCGGGAGGGATACATCATCGTGGCCCTGGCCTGGGTGCTGCTGTCGGCGGTGGGGGCCCTGCCCTTCTGGTTCAGCCGGGAGATTCCCTCCTATGCCGACGCGTTTTTTGAGACGGTCAGCGGCTTCACCACTACGGGTGCGTCCATTCTGACGGACGTGGAGGCCATGAGCCGCGGGCTGCTGTTCTGGCGCAGCTTTACCCATTGGGTGGGCGGCATGGGGGTGCTGGTGTTCATCACCATGCTCTCCGGCAGCTCCGACCGCTCCATGAACATCCTCAAGGCGGAGATGCCCGGTCCCGTGGTGGGCAAGCTGACTCCCCGGACCCGGGACACCGCCCGGGTGCTGTACCTGCTGTATTTTCTTATCACGGCGGTGCTGGTGGGCATGCTGCTGCTGGGGGGTATGCCCCTGTTTGACAGCCTGGTCCACGCCTTCGGCACCGTGGGCACCGGCGGCTTCGGCATCAAGGCCGACTCCATCGCCTCCTACTCCCCGTATATCCAGGGGGTCATCACCGTTTTCATGATCCTCTGCGGCGTCAACTTCAACCTGTATTATCTGCTGCTGCTGCGCCAGTGGCGGTCGGTTCTGCGCAGCGACGAGCTGTGGACCTATCTGGGGCTGGTGGTCGTGGCTACCGGCGTTATCACCCTGGACCTGCGGGGAGTGTACGGCGGCCTGGACACCTGCCTGCGGCAGGCGGCGTTTCAGGTGGGCTCCGTCATCACCACCACCGGCTATGCCACGGCGGACTTCAACGTCTGGCCGGGGCTGTCCCGGGCAATTTTATTTGCGCTGATGTTTATCGGCGGCTGCGCCGGGTCCACTGCCGGCGGCCTGAAGGTGTCCCGGGCCATGATCCTGCTGCGGACCATCCGCCGGGAGATCAATCGCCTGGTCCACCCCCGGCGGGTCACTGCCGTCCGCTGCGACGGCAAGGCCCTGGGCAGCGAGGTCCAGCGGGGCGTCAGCATCTACTTTGCCCTGTACTGCCTGTGTATTCTGGTGGCATTCCTGTGCCTCAGCGGCGAGCCCTTCACCCTGGAAACGAATCTGTCGGCGGTGGTGTCCTGCTTCAACAATGTGGGCCCCGGCCTGGGGACGGTGGGTCCCGCCGGAAGCTATGCGGACTATTCCGTCCTGTCAAAGCTGCTGCTGTCCATGGCCATGCTCATGGGCCGGTTGGAGATCTACCCCATGCTGGTGGCGCTGTCCCCCTCCGTCTGGCGCAAGGATTAAGAAGAAAAGCTCTGTATAAATCATATGCTCCCCCTGTGAGAGACGGCGGCACCCTGCGGCCTCTCATAGGGGGAGCATTGTCATTTTTATTTCAGATATTTCTTCAGATACTGCCCTGTGTAGGACTGGGGGCACGCTGCCACGGTCTCCGGGGTGCCGGCGCACACCAGCGTACCGCCGCCGGAGCCGCCCTCGGGCCCCAGGTCGATGATCCAGTCGGCGGATTTGATCACGTCCAGGTTGTGCTCGATGACCAGCACCGTGTTCCCGGCGTCTACCAGCCGCTGCAAAACCTCCAGCAGCTTCTTCACGTCGTCGGAGTGCAGGCCGGTGGTGGGCTCATCCAGGATATAGAAGGTGCGGCCCGTGGCCCGGCGGGACAGCTCCGTGGCCAGCTTCACCCGCTGGGCCTCGCCGCCGGACAGCGTGGTGGAGGACTGGCCCAGCTTCACATAGCCCAGGCCCACATCGCACAAGGTCCGCAGCTTTTCGGCGATCCTGGGCACCGGGGCGAAAAATTCCAGCGCCTCCTCCGCCGTCATGTCCAGCACGTCGGAGATGCTCCTGCCCTTGTATTTCACCTCCAGGGTTTCCCGGTTGTAGCGCTTGCCGTGGCACACCTCGCAGGGGACATATACGTCGGACAGGAAGTGCATCTCGATCTTCAGCATGCCGTCGCCGCAGCAGGCCTCGCAGCGGCCGCCCTTGGTGTTGAAGGAGAATCGTCCCGGGCCGTAGCCCCGGGCCTTGGCCTCCTGGGTGGCGGCGAACAGATTGCGGATCTCGTTGAACAGCCCCGTGTAGGTGGCGGGATTGGAGCGGGGGGTGCGGCCGATGGGGCTCTGGTCGATGCCCACCACCTTGTCCAGGAACTCCTCGCCCTCTATGGCGTCGTGCCGGCCGGGCCGGGCCTTCATGCGGTTCAGGTCTGCCCCCAGGCGCTTGAAGATGATCTCGTTGACCAGAGAGGATTTCCCGGAGCCGGACACGCCGGTAACGCAGGTAAAGGTCCCCAGGGGGACGGATACGTCGATATGCCGCAGATTGTTTTCCGCCGCACCCCGGACGGTGAGAAATTCCCCGCTGCCGGGACGGCGCTTTTCCGGCACGGGAATGGACCTTTTGCCGCTTAAATACTGGCCCGTCAGGCTGTTGGGATTGGCCATGACTTCCTCCGGCGTGCCGGCGGCCATAACCTGTCCGCCGTGGGCCCCGGCCCCGGGGCCGATGTCGATGAGATAGTCGGCGGCGCGCATGGTGTCCTCGTCGTGCTCCACCACGATCAGGGTGTTGCCCAGGTCCCGCAGCCGCTTCAGGGTGGCCAGCAGCTTGTCATTGTCCCGCTGGTGCAGACCGATGGACGGCTCGTCCAGAATATACAGCACCCCCATAAGGCTGCTGCCGATCTGGGTGGCCAGGCGGATGCGCTGGCTCTCGCCGCCGGAGAGGGTGCCGCTGGACCGGGACAGGGTCAGGTAGCTGAGGCCCACGGACTGCAGGAAGCCCAGCCGGGCGCGGATCTCCTTGAGGATCTGGGCCGCGATGATCTGCTGGGTGGGGGTCAGGGTCAGGGCGTTGAAGAACTCCAGCTCCCGGTCCACCGGAAGCTCCGTGGCCTCCATAATGGACAGGCCGCCCACCGTCACCGCCAGCGCCTCCGGCCGCAGACGGCGGCCCTTACACGCCGGGCAGGGGCGCTGGGTCATGAACTCCTCGAGCTCCCGCTTGCTGGCGTCGGACTGGGTTTCCTGATACCGGCGCTCCAGGTTGTTGGCGATGCCCTCGAAGGGCTGGTACAGGGTGCCCCGGCCCCGGGGCTGGTCATAGTGCAGCTCCAGCTTTTCGCCCCGGGTGCCGTAGAAAATCACGTCCCGAACCTCCGGGGACAGCTGGCGCACCGGGGTTTGCAGGGAGAAGCGGTATTTTTTCGCCAGGGCCTCAAAATACATCCGGCTGATGCCGTCGGAGCGGATGGAGTTCCACCCCGGGGCCACGATGGCCCCGTCTAAGATGGACAGCCGGTCGTCGGGGATGATCAGCGCCGGGTCCGCCTTCAGCTGCATCCCCAGGCCCGTGCAGGTGGGGCAGGCACCGAAGGGGTTGTTGAAGGAGAACATCCGGGGCGTCAGCTCCTCGATGCTGATGCCGCAGTCATCGCAGGCGTAATTCTGGGAGAAGGTCAGGTCCTGCCCCTCCCGCACCAGGTTCACCAGCACGATGCCGCCGGACAGATGCGACGCCGTCTCCACGGAGTCCGTCAGCCGCTGGGCCCCGTCGGGCCGGACGATGAGCCGGTCCACCACGATCTCGATGCTGTGCTTTTTGTTCTTGTCCAGGGGGATGTCCTCGGACAGGTCATAGAGGTTTCCGTCGGCCCGGACCCGGACATAGCCGGAGCGCCGGGCGTCCTCGAACACCTTGGCGTGCTCGCCCTTGCGGCCCCGGACCACCGGGGCCAGCACCTGGATGCGGGTGCCCTCCGGCAGGGCCATGATCTGGTCGATGATCTGGTCGATGGTCTGCTGCCGGATTTCCTTGCCGCATTTGGGGCAGTGGGGCGTGCCCACCCGGGCCCACAGCAGGCGCAGATAGTCGTAGATCTCCGTCACCGTGCCCACGGTGGAGCGGGGGTTTTTGCTGGTGGTCTTCTGGTCGATGGAGATGGCGGGGGACAGGCCGTCGATATAGTCCACGTCGGGCTTGTCCATCTGACCCAGGAACATCCGGGCATAGCTGGACAGACTCTCCACATACCGGCGCTGGCCCTCGGCATAGATGGTGTCGAAGGCCAGGGAGGATTTCCCGGACCCGGACAGCCCCGTCAGTACCACCAGCTTGTCCCGGGGAATGGTGACGTCGATGTTTTTCAGGTTGTTCTCCCGGGCGCCCTTGATGAAAATATGATCTTGCATGGTCGTTCGTCCTTAGTCCACAATAATATCCGCCGTTTTGGCCCCCAGCAGGGACAGCAGGGCCTGGGGGTCACACTGGACCTGGTGGCCGATCCTCCCCGCCGACACCATAATGGCGGGAAGGTCTGCCGCCGTGGCATGGAACACCGTGGGGAACTGCTTTTTCATGCCCACAGGGCTGCACCCGCCGTGGACATAGCCCGTCAGCGGCAGCAGCTCCTTCTGAGGCAGCATGGCCACGGACTTTTCCCCCACGGCCCTTGCGGCCTTTTTCAGGTCCAGATTCTCCGCCGCCGGGATGTCGAACACATAGTAGCCTCCGCTGGCTCCCCGGGTCACCAGGGTCTTAAAGACGCAGGCCGGGTCCTGGCCCAGAGCCTGGGCCACGGACACCCCGTCGATGGGGCCGTCGGGGTCATAGGTGTGGGGGGTATAGGGGATCTTTTTCTGCTCCAGCGTCCGCATGACGTTGGTTTTTTCTTCCTTATGCTTGGCCATGATGTGCCTCCTTATATTCCAATGCTCCGGGCCAGCCACCACAGAAGCAGCAGGTGTGCCGGATAAAATGCATACCAGATTCCTTGCAGGACGGGGCTATGGGGCCCCTGCCGGCCCCGGTACAGCCAGATCAGCGGCAGGGCCGCCGTGGCCAGCAGCTGCACGGGCAGCTCCATGCCCCACACGGTCATGGACGCGCTGGGCAGCAGCCGGCCGTTGACCATCACCATGGCCGCCAGCTCCCCGATCCGGCCGCCGCTGCGGCCCCGGCACAGGGCGAAGGCCAGCACCAGCAGCACGCCGGGGCCGAAATAGTCCGCCTGCATCCATTCGCCCAGCAGATAGCCCGCCCCTGCGGCCGGCAGCGCCGCCAGGGGCAGGGGAAGGCGCAGCCGCTCCTGCAGGGCATCCGCGGCCCACAGTGCCGCCGCGGCGATGAAGAACGTCCACAGGACATTCTGATACCCGGCGTCCACCGGCGTTCCGCTGAAGGCCAGGTCAAAGGGCACCTCCGACACCACGGCGCAGATCAGCAGCCGCAGGGTGTATTTTTCCCGGTCGTGAGTCCTGTACCATCCCTCGGCCACCTGAAAGGCGAAAATCGGGAAGGCCAGCCGCCCCACATACCGCATCCACATGGCCGTGGGAAACAGGAGATAGCCCATGTGGTCCACCAGCATGGCGGCCATGGCCAGCAGCTTCAGGTCAAACGCGCTGAGGTCAAGCCGGCTTTTTCCCATGGCTCCTCCTCATACCCGCCTGGGGCGGCCGGACACGGCGGCAGCCGCCCGGGCCTGCTGGGCCCGGACGTATTCCTCCACGTCGAAGGGCTCCGCCTGGGCGTCTGCCCGCAGATACAGGGGGTGGTGGGGGTGCCCCGCCTTGGACCGCCTGCCGCAGGTGACCCACCGGGCACCGTATTCCCGGCCCAGGGCGATCATATCCTCCAGGCAGGGCCACAGATAGTCCCGTTTTTCGATGATGGTGCCCCAGGCGGCCCACACCACCGGCCGGGGATTCAGGGACAGGGCATAGGCAAAGGCCCGCATGTTCTCCCGGTGCAGCTCCGGGTTGCAGGTCCTCTCCATGTCGTCCGGCGATGTGGCCCGCTGGGCATAGACATTGAACATGATGAATGAGTCAAAGCCGTTGGCCTTGGCCACTCGCTCCACGCTTTTCAGGGTGGGGTCCAGATCCCCGGGCCGGGCGGTGGAGGGGTTGATGCCGATGCAGATCAGGGGCTTCTGCCCCCGGGTGCCCAGGATATACCGGTACTCCGTGTATTGGTTGGGCACGAACAGCCATTGGGACACGTTATAATCCGGGCTGGGGCGCAGGGCGCGCTCCAGCTGGGTGTCGAAGCGGATATCTCCCAGGCGGCGGATATCCACGGTGGGAACATGGGGCATGGCGCTTCCTCATTTCTCCCCCCGCAGGGCGATGATCTGATCGCGCAGCAGGGCGGCGTATTCAAACTCCAGCATTTTGCTGGCTTCCTTCATTTCCCTCTCCAGACGGCGGATGGTGGCCTCCCGCTCAGCGTCGGTGAGCTTGCGGCGGCCGGCCTGCTGCTCCTGCTGGGCGTCCTTGGAGATCTCCAGCACCTTGCGCACGTCCTTGCGGATGGTCTGGGGAACGATGCCGTGGGCCTTGTTATAGGCGTCCTGCTTCTCCCGGCGGCGCTCCGTTTCGTCCATGGCTGCCCGCATGGAGGGCGTGATGGTGTCGGCGTACAGGATCACCAGGCCCTGGGCATTCCGGGCCGCCCGGCCGATGGTCTGGATCAGGCTGGTCTCGCTGCGCAGGAAGCCCTCCTTGTCGGCGTCCAGAATGGCCACCAGACTTACCTCCGGCAGGTCCAGGCCCTCCCGCAGCAGGTTGATGCCCACCAGCACGTCAAATTCTCCCAGACGCAGGTCCCGGATGATCTCCATCCGCTGGATGGCGGCCACGTCGGAGTGCATATACCGCACCCGCAAGCCCAGGCCCTTCATGTGGTTCGTCAGGTCCTCGGCCATGCGCTTGGTGAGGGTGGTCACCAGGGTCCGCTCGTTTCTCCCGATCCGCAGGCGGATCTCGTCCACCAGGTCGTCGATCTGCCCCTCCACAGGGCGCACCTCCACCCGGGGGTCCAGCAGGCCCGTGGGCCGGATCACCTGCTCGGCCACCTGGTCGGCGTGCTCACGCTCATAGTCCCCGGGGGTGGCGGACACAAACACCGCCTGGTGATACCGCTCCTCAAATTCCGGGAATTTCAGGGGCCGGTTGTCGAAGGCACAGGGCAGGCGGAAGCCGTATTCCACCAGGCTTTCCTTCCGGGCCCGGTCCCCGTTGTACATGGCCCGGACCTGGGGCAGGGTCACATGGCTCTCGTCCACAAACAGCAGAAAATCCTCCGGAAAATAGTCCAGCAGGGTGGTGGGCGGGGAGCCGGGCTCCCGGCCGGAGATCACCCGGGAATAATTCTCGATGCCGGTGCAGTAGCCCAGCTCCCGCATCATCTCCAGGTCGTACCGGGTGCGCTGGTCGATGCGCTGGGCCTCGATGAGCTTGCCGTGGTCCTCGAACCACTTTTTCCGCTCCGCCAGCTCCCGTTCGATCTCCGCCGCCGCCCGCTCCATCTTGTCCTTGGTGGTGACATAGTGGCTGGCGGGGTAGATGGCCACATGCTGGAGCACTCGCTGGGCCTGACCAGTGATGGGGTTGATCTCGGAAATGCGGTCGACCTCGTCGCCGAAGAACTCCACCCGGATGGCATATCCGTTGGCGTACACCGGATAGATCTCCACCGTGTCCCCCCGGACCCGGAACATGTTCCGGTCGAAGGCAATGTCGTTGCGTTCATACCGGATCTCCACCAGCTTGCGCAGCAGCTGGTCCCGGGGATATTCCTTTCCCTGGCGCAGGGAGATCACCATGTTGGCATAGTCGATGGGGTCCCCCAATCCATAGATGCACGACACCGATGACACCACGATCACGTCCCGCCGCTCAAACAGGGCGGCGGTGGCGCTGTGGCGCAGGCGCTCGATCTCGTCGTTGATGGCGGCGTCCTTTTCGATGAAGGTGTCCGTGTGGGGGATGTACGCCTCCGGCTGATAATAGTCGTAGTACGACACGAAGTATTCCACGGCGTTTTCCGGGAAGAAGGCCCGGAACTCCTCACACAGCTGGGCTGCCAGGGTTTTGTTGTGGGCCAGCACCAGGGTGGGCCGCTGGACCCGCTCGATGACCTTGGCCATGGTATAGGTCTTGCCGCTGCCGGTAACGCCCAGCAGCACCTGGTCCCGCAAGCCGTTTTCGATGCCGCTGGCCAGGGTGTCGATGGCCTGGGGCTGGTCCCCGCTGGGGGTATAATCCGATACCACCTTGAACTGTCCCATAAGCGCCTCCTGTTCCGTGCAGTCGTGTAGTATTCTATTGTATCACCTTTATTTTTATCTGTAAACCTATTTTTTCAAACAAATGTTCTGGAGCAAAAAGAGAAAAAGCGCTCTCCCCTTTGGGGGGAGAGCGCATTTTCTTTTACCCGTTGAGAATCTGCATAAACTCCTGGCCGGTGATGGTTTCCTTTTCGTGAAGGAACTTGGCCAGCTCATCCAGCTTCTGGCGGTCGTCCTGCAAAATTTTCACGGCCTTCTGGTGCTGCCGCTCCACCAGGTCCACCACCAGCTGATCGATCTTGGCCTGGGTCTCCGGCGAGCAGGCCAGGGACGCATCCCCGCCCAGATACTGGTTGGTAACGGTCTCCAGTGCCACCATGCCGAATTCGTCGCTCATGCCGTACCGGGTCAGCATGGCCCGGGCCAGCTTGGTGGCCTGTTCGATGTCGTTGGACGCGCCGGTGGTGACGGAGCCGAACACCACCTCCTCGGCGGCACGGCCGCCGGTAAACGTGGCGATCTTGTTTTCGATCTCCTCCCGGCTCATCAGATAGTGGTTGCCCTCCTCCACCTGCATGGTATAGCCCAGCGCACCGGAGGTCCGGGGAATGATGGTGATCTTCTGCACCGGGGCGGAATGGGTCTGGCGGGCCGCCACCAGGGCGTGGCCGATCTCGTGATAGGATACGATCCACTTCTCCTTGTCGGTGAGAATGGCGTTCTTCTTCTGATATCCGGCGATGACGGTCTCGATGCTCTCCTCCAGGTCGGCCTGGGTCACCAGCCTCCGCCCGTCCCGCACCGCCCGCAGGGCGGCCTCATTGACGATGTTGGCCAGCTCCGCGCCGGAGGCGCCGGAGGCCATCCGGGCCACGGTGCCGAAGTCCACATTCTCCGCCAGCTTGATCTTCTTGGCGTGGACCTTCAGGATCTCCTCCCGGCCCTTCAGATCCGGCAGTTCCACCGGCACCCGGCGGTCGAAGCGGCCGGGCCGGGTCAGGGCCGGGTCCAGAGACTCCGGCCGGTTGGTGGCCGCCAGGATGATCACGCCGGAGTTATCGTCGAAGCCGTCCATTTCCGTCAGCAGCTGGTTCAGAGTCTGTTCCCGCTCATCGTTGCCGCCGTACTGGCCGCCGCTGCGCTTCTGGCCGATGGCGTCGATCTCGTCGATGAAGACGATGCAGGGGGCCTTTTCCTTGGCCTGCTTGAAGAGGTCGCGCACCTTGCTCGCGCCCATGCCGACGAACATTTCGACAAATTCCGAGCCCGACATCGAGAAGAACGGCACATTCGCCTCGCCGGCGACCGCCTTGGCGAGCATCGTTTTACCGGTTCCCGGAGGGCCGACGAGCAGAATGCCCTTGGGCATCGACGCGCCGATCTCCTGATACTTGCTGGGGTCGTGCAGGTAGTTGACGACCTCGGTGAGGTTCTCCTTGGCCTCGTCCTCGCCCGCGACATCGTCAAACTTGATGCCCTCGGCGGACTTGACGTACACCTTGGCGTTGGACTTGCCCATGTTGAACATCATGGAGTTGCCTCCGCCGCCCATCTTCTCCATCATCTTGCGCGACACATACTGTCCCAGCGCGACAAAGATGATGATGGGCAGGACCCAGGCGAGAATGCTGACGAGCGTGGACGTCTGCTCGATCTCCTCACCCGTGGTGGAGACGCCCGCGTCCAGCAGGCGCTGCACCAAACCGTCGTCAGGCACCATCGCCGTCTTGTAGACGGTCTTTTCATCGCTGCTGGTGAAGAGAATGCGGTTGGACTGCTCCTGGATCTCGACCCGGCCGACCTCGCCCTGCTCTGTCATGGTGACGAAAGTGTTGTAGTCGACGTCCTTGATCTGGTGCTCAGAGATCCACGGCATGGCGATGAAGTTGAAGAGCATCACAAGCAGCATCGCCACAAAGTAGTAGTACAGCAGCGGCTTTTTCGGGGACTTGACTTCGTTCATGAAAATGCGTTCCTCCGATCATTGAAATTTCCGGCAGGAAGTGCATACAAACGGGAAAAACTGAACGTAGCAAAAAGCCGGAGTTTTTGCTACGCTAAAAGAAGAGACGGGCGGTCGAAACCGCCCGGAACTTAGATTAGTTTGGAGTATAACACGGGAAAATATCCCTGTCCAGTACCCAAGATAAGAGTTTACAGTTTGGATACAAGGAGGTCACAGTTATGAAAAAAGCGACAAAGGCGGCTATATTCGTCACGGCTGCGGCGGCACTCTACGGCGCGGCGGCCTACGGCGTGACGAGAACGCTGATGGACGTCGCGATGAAGCGCGAAGCGCCCAAGGCGCTCAAAAATAAGGGCAGCGCCCAGCTCACGGGCGAAAAGCGCGACGAGCCCTACCGTGAGGCGCAGCGCGCCGCCGCGAAAAAGCTTGCGTCTTCGGAAACGGAGACAGTGCTGCTCGAAAACCGCGAGGGCTTGACGCTCGTGGGCCATCTCCGTGAATGCGAAAAGGCCAAGCGCCTTGTGATCGCGTTTCACGGCTGGCGCTCAGCGTGGTACCGCGATTTCGGCCTGCTCGCGGACTTTTTAAGCCGCGAGCAGTGCAGCGTGCTCTATGTGGAGCAGCGCGCGCAGAACGAGAGCGAGGGCGACTACATCGGCTTCGGCCTGACCGAGCGCTACGACTGCGTCGACTGGGCAAACTGGGCAGCCGAACGCTTCCCCGGCCTGCCCGTTTACCTTATGGGCGTGTCGCTCGGCGGGGCGACGGTGCTCATGGCCGCAGGCGATATTCTCCCCGCCGCGGTGCACGGCGTGATTGCCGACTCGGCCTACACCTCGCCGCGTGCGATCTGGCAGCACGTGATGGGGAAGAACCTGCATCTTCCTGTCCGCGCAGCAACCGTCATCGCCGATCTTCTGTGCCAGAAGAGACTGAACGCCTCGTCCGGCAGCTACTCCACCGTCGAGGCGCTCAAAAATACCGATGTTCCGATTTTACTGATCCACGGCGAGGACGACCACTTCGTCCCGCTCAAAATGGCGTTTGAAAACCGCGACGCCTGCGCCGCGCCCTGCAAGCTGCTCGTCGTGCCCGGCGCGGACCACGCGATGAGCTACTATATGGGCCGCGGCGCGTACGAGGCCGCCGTGCGCGCCTTCTGGGAGCATTTTGACAAGTGAGGGTTCCCCCTCACTTGTCCTCTTCTTCCGTTTCAAGGCCCGCAAAGCGTCTGGACGGGCGGTAGATCAGCACGGCGCAGAGGATCAGCATCGCCGTCGCGCCAAGGCTGATGGGATAGACCCACATGACGGTCTGGAACGTCATGCTCGTCGGGAAGACGAACTTGACCCACGCGATGCGGATACCGCACACGCCGAGCATCGTCAAAAGTGCGGGCGCGAGCGAAATGCCGAAGCCGCGCAGATACCCGGAGAGTATTTCGTAGATCAGGCAGAAAACATACGCCGGCAGGATCGTCGCAAGGCGAATATAGCCGATGGCAATGACCTCGGGATCGCTGTTGAAAATGGCGAGCAGCGACCTTGCGCTCAGCAGCAGGACAACGACCGAGACAAATGTCGCGATGGCTCCCTCCAAAAAGCTGAGCTGCATCGTCTTCTTGCAGCGCTTGATCTGCCCTGCGCCGTAGTTCTGGCCGACAAAGGTCGTGCAGGCCTGCGAAAACGAGTTGAGCACGTCGTAGGCGAGAATTTCCACATTGAACGCCGCGCTCGACGCCGCGATCGCCACCGTGCCGAGGGTGTTGATGGCCGACTGGATGACGATGTTGGCGAACGAGAACACCGCGCTCTGCACGCCCGCGGGAAGGCCGATGCTCAAAATGCGCTTCAAGCTCGCGCCGTCGATGCGCAGCGCTTTCCGCTCCACGCGCACGCATTTATCCGTGCGCGTCAGGCGGACGTAGAGCAGTGCCGCGCTCACGGCGTTGGCCGCCACCGTGGCGATGGCGACGCCGTTGACCGTCATATGCAGCACAATGACGAAAAAGAGGTTCAGCAGCACGTTCAGCACACCGGAGATCGCGAGCGCCGCGAGCGGCACCTTTGTGTCGCCGATGCTGCGGAAGATCGCGGCCTCAAAGTTGTAGAGCAATATCACCGGCATGCCGAGAAGATAAATGCGCAGATACAAAAGCGCATACGGGAACACATCCTCCGGCACATTGAGAATACTCAAAAGCGGCGAGGCGATGAGCTGACCAAGCAGCGCGACCGCCGCGCCGCCGCACACAGCGAACACAATGGCCGTGTGCACCGAGCGCTTGACGGCATTGTCGTCGCGGCAGCCGATGGCGTTCGCGATGACGACGTTCGCGCCGAGCGCGATGCCGATGAAAAGGTTGACGATGAGGCCGATGATCGGGCCGTTTGCGCCCACCGCTGCGACGGCGACTGTGCGCGCATCGCCCGTGAAGTTGCCGACGATGGCAACGTCCGAGGCGTGGAAGAGCTGCTCCAAGATCGCCGTAGCCGCGACCGGCAGGGCAAAGAGCGGCAGCTTATTCCAGATGGAGCCGTGCAGCATGTCGATCTCATGCTTTTTGACTGTAGTTCCCATGATCTCTCTCATTTCTTTCTGTTTTCCGCTTGACCGAGCACCAGTATAGTGCCGCCGCGGCAAAATGGCAAATGTTTTTTGCGTGACCGTCCTGTCAGCATTGACAGGACGGTCGTTTCGCTGTAATATAAGGCCCGCTGACGGCAAATTTCCCAAAAATATGAGGATTTTTTATGGATTATTACCTTTTGACCGATCTGGCCGCGCGCGTCGGCTATCATCTGGCGCTCAGCGGGGCGGAGACGTTCCGCGTCGAAGAGACGATACGCCGCATCATCGGCGCCTACGGCATTGAATGCGAGACCTTTTCCATCCCCAACTGCGTGATGGTCAGCCTCGAGGCGGCCAACGGCAAGCCTTTGATGGTGATGAAGCGAGTCGGCTTTCACGGCAATGACCTCGAGTCGGTGGAAAAGCTCAACGCGCTCTCGCGCCGCATCTGCGCCGAAACGCCTGACCCGAGCGTCGCCGCGCAGTGGCTCGACGAAACGCTCAAGGGGCGGCGGCACTACTCGGTGCCCGTTTATTACCTGGGCAATTTCTGCGCCGCGGCGGGCTTTTGCCCGGTGTTTGGCGGCACGCTGCGCGACAGCCTGTTCGCGGGCCTTCTGGGCCTCATCATCGGCTTTGTCTCGCGCCAGATGGACAGGCGCGAGACGAACCCGTTTTTCAGCACCATCGTCGAGGCGTTCGCCATGGCGGTGCCGGCGTATCTCGCCGCGGGCTTCCATCTGGTCGACTATATCGACTTTGTCATCATCGGCACCTTAATGATCTTGGTCCCCGGCCTTCTCATCACGACCTCCATGCGCGACATCATTTACGGCGATACGAACTCCGGCATCAACCGCATCGTGCAGGTGCTTCTCTCGGCGTTCGCCATCGCGCTCGGCACGGCGGCGGCATGGCGCGTCACGTCTGGCGTATACGGGATGACGGTCGCGTCCGGCTCAGCGAGCTATCCCGCCTGGGCACAGGCCGTGATGATCTTCGTCGCCTGTACGGGCTTTTTCATCCTCTTCAATGTGCACGACTGGGGCAGCATTCTCTGCGCGCTCGGCGGCGTGTTCACATGGATGACGTACCTGCTCTGCCGTGATCTGGGCATGAGCATTTACAGCATGAATTTCTTCGCCGCCGTCGTCTCGGCGCTTTACTCTGAAATCTTGGCGCGCTCGCGCAAATGCCCCGTCACGTCGTACCTCGTCATCTCGCTCCTGCCGCTGGTGCCGGGCGCGGGCATTTACTACACGATGAGCCTCGGCCTGGGCGGCGATGTGCAGGCCGCGGTGCACAAAGGACTTGAGACCGCGGGCGTCGCGGGCAGCATCGCCGTGGCGATCCTGCTGGTGTCCACGATCTTCCGCCTCGTCACCGCGCAGAACGGGAAAAGCAGAAAGTAGTGTTCGAAAAGTAAAAACTGCCGCCCGTTTGGGCGGCAGTTTTTTATTGCAGTGCGTCAATGTAAGCGTTCAGCGCGGCAAAATCGCCGCGGGGATAGGCGTTCAGGTCGCGGTTTTTCGCGTTGATGAGACAGTCGGTCAAAAGAAAGACATCCATCCCGACCTCGCGTGCAGCCATGTCCTCGGTCGCGTCGTTGCCGACCATCAGGCACTCCTCCGGCTTGACGCCGAGCGTGCGCGCGACCTCGAGGTAGTAAGCAGGATTCGGCTTGCAGAAGGTCGAGGCCTCGTAGGTCGTGTAAATTTCAAAATCCTCCGGCACAAGGCCCGCCCAGCGGATGCGGTTCTCCGTCGCCATGTGGGGAAAGATCGGATTCGTCGCCAGCGCAACGCGGTAGCCGCACTCTTTGAGCTTATGGACCGTCTCCACCGACGCGGGATTAAAGCCGCAGATGTCGCGCGCGGCGTTGAACTCATTGGCGTAGAAATCCTCGAAAAGGCCCTGGTCGCTTTGGCATTTTTCCTCGCCGTAGATCGCCGCGAACTTCTTCCAGAAGGCCTGCTCGTTCGTGCAGCTGCCGTCGTTTTTGACCATGGCCGCCGTGCCCGCCCAAATGGCGTCGACGAGGGATTTGGGCTCGTAGCCGTAGGGCGCGAGCTTTTTGGCGAGGAACTTGAAGTATCCGGTCGTGAACGCCTCCTGATCCATCGGCAGCAGCGTCCCGTCCAGGTCGAATAAAATGGTCGTGATGTTCAATGCGCTTCTCCTGTTCATGTAAAGTAAGTCCATCATAGCCGTTTTTGAGGAGAATGGCAAGATCCTGGGCAAAGAATGCCCGTTCACTCGCCGCGTTCTTTCAAAAGGTCGATGATCTTCTGAAGGCCGAGAAACGCCATGCCGGTCAAAAATGTGGGAGCCCAGCATCGCAGCGCGTCGGAAAACACGAAATGCCACGAGATGGTGTTCGGCCCCGACGCATAGCCTTGACTGCCGGCGGGCAGGCCGAGCAGGAACCCCACGATCCAAATGACGACCGTGAGCTTGCCGAAAAAGTCGTCGTCCACAAGGCGACTCACGCCGCCGCTCCTGCGCTTTTGATTCGGGTAAAGCAGCTCGTTCGGATCGGTCGCGAGCGCGTCGCTGATGCGCACCAGCATGTCAAGGTCCGGGTAGGAATTGCCCGTTTCCCTTAATTAAAGATATTGTTGGGTAAAAAAAGAAAGGTCAGTCGATTTTGCCGATGAAGCGGTAGTAGATTTCTACTTCC
>ERZ773221.1323-NODE-1323-length-24013-cov-5.933342_pt1 | contig 24013 bp, 19 predicted proteins | sample MGYA00580994_ERZ773221 | MGnify/ENA primary metagenome ERZ773221 (study PRJEB29015, sample SAMEA2737758) | human gut metagenome | biome: human gut; feature: human-associated habitat; material: faeces | place: China | collected 2012 ... | reverse complement strand
GGTAAATCAACTTTATTGGAAGCACTTGCCGTAGCACATGGTTTTAATCCTGAGGGTGGAACGAAGAATTATGTTTTTTCTACGCATGATACACATTCAGAGTTGTGTGATGCGATAAGAATTGCCAAAGGCTATCGGAAGGAAAAGTGGGGATATTTTCTTAGGGCAGAAAGCTTTTATAATGTTGCAACGCAGGAAGAAGAATATGCAGATATTAAACATCCTTCCGCTAAATATCATGAAAAATCACATGGAGAGAGTTTTCTTGCATTAGCACAGAATAATATGAATCCAAATGGCTTGTATCTTTTTGATGAGCCGGAAGCTGCATTATCGCCGCAGAGACAGCTTACATTGTTGATGCAAATATACAGATGTGCAAAAGAGGGAGCACAGTTTATTATAGCTACGCATTCGCCAATTTTGTTAGGGATACCAGATGCAGATATCTATTGTTTTGATAATGGACGCATACATCTGTGCGAATATGAGGATACAGAGAGTTACCAGATAACAGAAATGTTTATAAATAATAGGCAGATGCTGTTGGATAGATTACTAACAGATTAGATAATAAAAGAATTGATAAATTCCGGCTTGATAATTACTTCAAGGCACAGTAACAATCAAATAGACAGAGAGCATACAATCCGTTTCGGAAAGTAGGCTCTCTTTATTTATATACATTTATAATGGGATTTGGCTTGTCGGTTGACTTTCAGGCAGAAGATGAATATATAAATGTTAGTGGAAATTTGCCGGGTTTCATAGCTGAACTTACAACCATTACATGGGTGGTCGCTCCTTTCTGCTCATAGGCATAGAAAAAGGACAGTCGATTTTCTCGACTGTCCTCTCGGATTGGTTATGTAATTGTAAAATGTTATTTTTCATTAAACTTTTGAATATGTCCGTAATCTTTAAGCTCACTATTTTCAAAAGCTTGTTGTAAATTATCGCGATCCAAAAACAACACATTTCCGCTTGAGGTCAAGGGCAACAAACAAGAATCAGCTTTCAGTATTTCTGCCGGATTGTCTATTAGCATAACCAGAGGATTTTTTGCTTCTATCGGCTTCGCTGCTCCAAGAGTTACATTTACAGGAAATGCAAGCAGACCGCCACCTTCGTATTCGTATAACCCTGTTCCTTCTGGCAATACACTTCCGTCGTTTGTCAATATCGGCATTTGACTGTCTAAAAACTCTTGCATACTTTTTGATAAGCTGCTATATTCTATGGGTTTTAATTTGCCAAAATCGCCAAAGTTTTCAATCCATTTGGGATTTGTAAACACCAAATGGTCATAATTTCCCAGCTCGTCAGAAAGTTCAATAGCGCTATCTACTACATAGGAGAGGAGCAAATTGTCCTCTTGGTCAGATAGCAAATTGCTTCCGGCAGTTATCAGTTCTTTATCTTCGCATACTGTATCTATGTCAGTATATTCTATAAAGCTAATTCCGGTCATGTCATATTCGGAAAGCTTATTTGTATTTCCGCACCCGGTTAAACTAATCACAAGTGCTAATACAAACATGATTATAATGTTGTTATGTTTCATAGATTCCTCCATTTTCTGTTTGTTGCCCAATTATTAAAGAAGTATAACACAAACTTATGAACGAATCAACATCATTTCAGCCTGTCGGCAGCATTGTGTTCTCTGGCATACTCCCACGCCGCCTCTCGGTGTTCTTCACTGTATGGGGCGGTCAGATGGAAAGAGAAACCGTCAAGATATAACACAAGGGAAATAATGAGGGAAAGCTAACCTGTGATAAACTTAGTGCTTTCAAGGGATTTGGCTTGCCGGTTGACTTTCATGCAGAAGATGAATATAATAAATGTTAGTGGAGATTTGCCAGGTTTCATAGCCGTGCTTACAACCCTTACATCATTTGAATGATATATTGATGTAAATGCGTTCGTGAAAGTTTTTAAGCCTTTTTAAACGGCTTTAATGCCCGTTAGAACAACTTATTTCCGCAAATGAGAGAGCCGAAACAAAATCCCCACAATGAAACCGATTAACGAATAATATTATGCATATGACTGAATTTACGGAGGTGTATATAATGAAATTGGCAGATATATCTACCGGACCGGATTGGACTGTATGGATCGCTTTTACAATATTGATTATACTTTCTGTTGTTTTAATTTCCGGACATGGTAGTTGGCTTATTTCAGGGTACAACACGGCTTCACAAGAAGAAAAAGCAAAATATAACGAAAAAAAGTTATGCCGAATAATCGGAATAGGAATATTTGTTATAGCAATTCTTCTTTTGATTATGGTGTTGCTTGAAAATATTTTACCGGCGTTTTTCGCATATATTGCTTTGGGGATTGTTTTGATTGATATTGTTGCAATCATTATCTCCTGTAACAAAGCATGTAAAAAGTAATAAAATTCGGATTGTTGAACCCTTTGAGAGAGGAGAAACCCTTTTCTCAAAGGGCTTTTGTTTTACTTATATTCGCAAACTATAAGAAAAAGTCAAAGCCTCATATACTTTAAGCAGAATAAAGTTGAAGTTTTTATTCTGAATTGAATTAAATAAGTAGAGTAAGAGAATTTATTTACAGTTTTGTTTTTCGCCTTGTAAAATATATGAAATAGTGCTATAATTTTAACCGTCTCATCGATGTTTTTATATAAAATAACGAAAAAGGGTGGTTACGTGTCAGTAAAGGCAAAAAAGGTACTAAAAATCATTTTGATTATTCTTCTTGTGGCGGTTTTGATTGTAGGCGGATATGTCGCTTATGTCATGATTGACTACCACAGAATTGAGGACAATCAAGCTTTGCAGATAAACGATGTTACGAGCGAGTCTGCTCTTGTTGACCAAGAGTATAAGGCCATTTCGTACAATATCGGTTTTGCGGCTTATACTCCCGACTTCGGCTTCTTTATGGACGGCGGTACAAAGAGCCGTGCTAATTCCGAGGAGTCGGTTAAGAGCGTAATTGACGGAATAGGAAATTTCCTTAAATCCGAAAATCCCGATATTATTCTTATCGAGGAAGTTGATAAGAAAGCAACACGCAGTTATCACTATGACCAAGATAAAGCGCTCAGAGGTAAGCTTGACGGATATGATTCAATGTTCACGGTAAACTTTGACAGTCCGTATTTGTTCTATCCTATTACCAAACCTCACGGCAAATCCTATGCCGGTATGTTGACCTTGTCAAAGTTCAATGTTGAAAGCGGTTTAAGACGCAGCTTGCCGATTGAAAACGGTTTTATGAAATTCGTTGACCTTGACCGTTGCTATTCTGTTTCGAGAATTACTGTTGAAAACGGCAAAGAACTTGTGCTTTATACGCTTCATCTCTCGGCATATACCTCTGACGGAACAATCGCAACCGATCAGCTTAAAATGCTTATAAGTGATATGCAGGCGGAATATGAAAAGGGGAATTACTGTATCGCAGGCGGCGATTTCAACAAGGACTTGCTTGGCGATTCGGGTAAGATTTTCGGAATTGACGGCACAAATTATACTTGGGCGCAACCTGTTGATTCAAAATTGTTTGATGGAACAAACCTCAAAATTGTTGCTCCTTACAATGAGAAAAATCCGATTCCCTCATGCAGAAATGCCGACGGTCCGTATCACGACAAGCAGTTTGTACTTACGGTTGACGGATTTATAGTTTCCGACAATGTTACGGTTACAAACAGCGATGTTTATGACCTTCAGTTTAAGTATTCTGATCACAACCCCGTATATATGACCTTTAAGCTTAACAAATAATTAAACTAAAGCGGACAGTTCATTTGGATTGTCCGCTTAGCTTTTACTTGCAATGTTACTTATTGTTGACTTTAATCCGTTAAAAGGTGATTATAACAGACAGATGTCATTGTCATATTATTTAGGTTGACAGAAAATCTTTTTATTTCACTTTGTGTATCATACTGCCCTTTGATAGAGGAGAAATCCTTTTTCTCAAAGGGCTTTTTTATATTTAACAAAATATATGTTGAAATTAGTAGGCAAAAATAATATAATGTTATAAGTTATAACTTACTATAATAATTTATTTTATATAAAAGAAGGTATTGAAATGAGATCAGATTTAATTAAAGAGGGTCCTTCAAGAGCGCCTCACCGTTCTCTTTTGAGAGCGCTTGGCATTGACGAGCTTGAAATGAAAAGACCTTTTATCGCAGTAGTTAATTCTAAGAGCGATTATATACCCGGCCATATGCACCTTGACAAGATTGCAGAGCAGGTTAAGGCAGGTATCAGAAACGCAGGCGGCGTTCCGTTTGAATTTAATACTATCGGCGTTTGCGACGGTATTGCTATGAACCATAAGGGTATGAAATATTCGCTTTGCTCAAGAGAACTTATTGCAGACTCAATCGAGGTTATGCTTACGGCTCACCCTCTTGATGCAATAGTATTTATCCCTAACTGTGACAAGATTGTTCCCGGTATGCTTCTCGCCGCTTGCAGGCTTAATTTGCCTTGTATCTTTATCAGCGGCGGCCCTATGCTTCCGGGTAAGAGCACGGAAACCACAAACCGTATCGGTCTTTCCGAGCAGTTTGAATATGTAGGCGCTAATGCAGTAGGCAAGATGAGCGACGAAAATCTTGAATCCTGCGCATTTACCGCTTGCCCGACTTGTGGCTCATGCTCAGGTATGTATACTGCAAATTCAATGAACTGCCTTACTGAAACAATCGGTATGTCGCTTCCGGGTTCAGGTACTATCCCTGCGGTTATGAGTGAAAGACTCCGCCTTGCAAAGCAGGCAGGCGAAAGAGTAATGGACCTTCTTAAAGAGGACATTAAGCCGTCGGATATTATTACAGAGAAGGCTATTGAAAACGCTATGCGTACTGATATGGCTATCGGCTGTTCAACAAATACAATTTTACACCTTACTGCCATTGCTCATGCGGCAGGCCATGATATCGACCTTGCCGAGCTTGACGCTTACGGCAGAAAAACACCTCAAATTTGTAAGCTCAACCCTGCTTCATCTGTATTTATTACAGACCTCAACGACGTTGGCGGTATTCAGGCAGTTGTTAAAGAGCTTGCAAGAGGCGGTATGATTAATACAGATGCACTTACGGTAAACGGCACTGTTGCTGACAGAATTGCAAAAGCACCTGACGCTGACGGAGTAATCATTCGTAAGCTTGAAAATCCGTTCTCTGCTGACGGCGGTATCGCAGTTCTTACAGGTAACCTTGCAAAGGACGGCGCAGTAGTTAAAAAAGGCGCTGTTGCACCTGAAATGATGCAGCATAAGGGTCCGGCTAAGTGCTACAACAGTGAGGAAGAAGCTATTGCTGCTATTACAGGCGGCAAGGTTGTTGCAGGCGACGTTGTAGTTATTCGTTATGAAGGCCCTAAAGGCGGCCCGGGTATGAGAGAAATGCTTTCTCCTACATCTGCTATTATCGGTATGGGTCTCGGCTCATCTGTTGCGCTTCTTACTGACGGTCGTTTCTCAGGCGCTACAAGAGGTGCATCAATCGGTCACATAAGTCCTGAGGCAGCTATGGGCGGAACTATCGCTCTTGTTGAGGACGGCGACGAGATTGAAATTGATATCCCTGCTCGTGTTCTTAAGGTTAATGTTTCAGACGAAGTATTAGCCCAAAGAAAGGCTAAGTGGCAGCCTCCTGTTCAAAATCTTACAGGATATCTTAAGCGCTATGCTCAGCATGTAACAAGCGGTGCACAAGGTGCGGTATTTGACGATTAATCGGAGCTTTATATATGGAAAATATGAATGAGAAGAGTGAAAAAAAGCATTCGCACCGTCAAAAATCACCAAATGATTTTGCAAAGACGGTAGTTATATTTGTTTGCGTTGAATTGATTATTGTTGTGGGAGCAATTATCGGTGTTAATAAAAATGCGTGTAATGCAGTCCATAAGCTTGAGGCGGCTATGCCAAAAAGCGTAATGGATTTGCAAATTAATCCAAATCAAGATACTTATGTTTCATTAGACAGCAAAGAACTTGATTATGGGAGTTTTGTTGCCGATATCATTGTTGAAAAAAGAGGAATTGAAGCGCCTGTTTACTACGGCCTTAACCGTGTATCGCTCAGATACGGCGCAGGTGTTTCGATTGACGAAAATGCAAACGCTTTTGGCGACAATGCCAATACGTTTATCGCCGCTTATGACGAAACATATTTCAAATCGCTTAAATATGTCAAGTCGGGCGATAAAGTTAAGGTTAAAACGGCTGATAAAACAATAATCTATAAGGCTGTTGACGTCTTTGTCGGCGACGAGGGTGACAGCAGAGTTAAGGATTATAAAAACAACTTGATTTTATACAGTATTTTTTCCGATTACGGTGAAAACAGCGGCAAGTGCTTTTATGCCATTTGCGAAAAAACAGGCGAGGAGGTAAATGCGAAATGAGCAGAAAACTCCACGACACCAAAAATGATTTTAAAAGCAGAAATATTCTTGCATTTTGCCTGTTTGTTGTGCTTGGAATTTTAAGCGTGGCATGCGTAACAAAGGCTGTTTTGTTAAACGGAAGCGTAGTTCAAAATCAATTTACGGATTATAATGTTACGTCGGTCTTTAGGCAGGATTTGATTGATTATACAAGTGACAGCTTTATCAAAAACGGGCTTGACAGCAGTAATGTTTCAAATGTTATTACGCAAGCCAAGGCTGAGAAAATAATAAGCTCGTTTGCAGCAGGTCAGTTTAGGGCTAAGGCAGGGTATACGTCTAAGTCATATTCTTCCGACGTCGACTCTCTTATGAGCGATATAAAATCAGAGCTTGAGGAGCAAATCAGCGCCTCAGGATTTGAAAAAAATGAGAGCGTTCAAAATGCACAGCTTGAAAAAATAAGAAGCTTTATTGATAATTCTTTAAAACTTCCTAAAACGAAACTAATTGAAACAGCTATGAATATGGGCAAGATTGCGGCTGATATTTTCCTTGCTGTTGCGATTTTCTTAACTCTTGTATTTGGCTCAATGCTTTATTTTACAGGCAATACTAAGTACAGAAGCGTCAGAAGTCTCGGTGCGGCATTTTGCGCATCTTCAATTGGGGACTTGATTGTTTCGTTAATTGCTGTTATAATTTTGAGCGTGAAATCTATAGATATTTTTCCTGCATTTCTCAAAAGTGCACTTGATAATTATATTTATACCGCTGTCGGTGCAATTGCCGTATGCGGCGCAGTGCTTCTTTTGATATCTTTGGCGCTTCTCGCAATAAGCTGGAAGCTTAAGCGTGAAAATTAATTTTTACGCAAAGAATAATAGGGTGGTGTTTAAATGGATAATGATGTTGCAATTAACGTAGAAAACGTTACAATGTCGTTTATTCTTAATAAGGAAAAGGTGGACAACCTTAAGGAATACGCTATTAAGCTTATTACGGGAAAGCTTGAATATAATAAGTTTGATGCCTTAAAGGATATTAGTTTTCAGGTTAAAAAGGGCGAGCATCTTGCTATTATGGGCCTTAACGGTGCCGGCAAAAGTACCCTTTTAAAAACAATTGTAGGAGTTTATAAGCCGACTAAGGGTAAAATTGAGAAGCAGGGCGTTATCGCTCCTCTTCTTGAGCTTGGCGCAGGTTTTGACGGCAATTATTCCGGAAGAGAAAATATTTTCCTTTACGGTGCTATCTTGGGCTATTCAAGAGAATTTATTCAATCTAAGTATGATGAAATTGTTGAATTTTCCGAACTCGGCGATTTTATTGAAGTTCCGGTTAAAAACTATTCAAGCGGTATGAGAGCACGTCTCGGATTTTCAATCGCAACTGCTGTTGAGCCTGATGTCCTCATTCTTGATGAAGTTCTTTCAGTCGGTGACGCAGGTTTTAGAAAGAAGAGCCTTGCAAAAGTTCAATCTCTTTTTGAAAGCGGAGTAACTGTTCTTTTTGTATCTCACAGTATTGACCAGGTTATGGCAATTTGCGACACGGCAATCCTTCTTGACCACGGCAAGATTATTTCTCAAGGACCTGTTGAAGAAGTAACGAAGGTTTATGAAGAAAAGGTATCGCATCCTAAGAAAAAGAAAAAACTTTAAAACTGTTAATATAGCGACTTGAACAATTGCGTTCGAGTCGCTTATTTTTTTCGGAATTTGTAATAAAATATATACATTATCAACAATATGTAATAGAAAATGTTGAAAAAATATGGTATAATATACATATAAATAACATAATATTATTTATTTAAAAATTGCAAAATATATTTATTCAAGTGGGGTTTAAATGAAACGACTTATTTGTTTAGTCTTGGCTTTTGTAATTTTTTTCGGCATCTGTGGGATAATTGCGCCTGACATAAATAATATTTATAAGCTCAAAGAAGCGGACTCATTTGCCGAACAAGTAAATGCGCTTGTTAAACAATACGAAAGCAGGCAGGATACTCAAAACAGGCTTATTGTAAATTCAAATAAAATTAAGGAAAGCTATGGTGCAGTTAAGGTGATTAAGGCGCATGGCTTTCAAGTTATGCAGTTTAAAGATTATGAGAGCGCAGAGAGTGCGAAAAGCAGCATTGAAAAGCTCGGTGTTGCATGTGACAGAGACGATTTTGCCTATACTCAGGCAAGCAGAAAAGCACCGAGTACAAAGGATTTATGGGCGTCGCAAATCACGCAGTCAGACGTTACAATGAATTATCTTGCCACGACCGGAAAAACGTATAATGATGTTACCGTTGCGGTTATGGACACGGGGATTAATGATGCTCACAAGTCTTTTGACGGCAGATTGATTGAGTGTAATAAAAATTTCAGCTCTTCAGGAAGTATGAACAGTTCGTCAGACGACAGCGGTCACGGCACGAGTGTGGCAGGTGTAATTGCGCTTAATACGCTTGATAACGTTAAAATCAAGCCTTATAAAACATTTGATAAAGAGGGCAAGTGTACCAATTCTCAAATTGTGGCAACGCTTAACTATATTTTGAACGAGAAAAAATTGCCTGATGTCATTAATATGAGCTTTTCCGTTCAGTCAATTTCAAGCAGTGTCACCCGTGACAGTTTAACTCGTAATTTGATTTCAAAAGGTGTTACAATAATCACCTCGGCAGGCAATAACGCAGTTAATGCCAAATACTATTATCCTGCCAATATCGGCGAAGTTATTACTGTTTCATCTTCCAATAAAAAGAATGAAAGGGCAGAATTCTCAAATTACGGCAAGTGCGTTGATATTGCCGCTCCGGGTGTCGGAGTTTATACTTGCGAACTTGACGGCACATATTCTTATGAAAACGGAACGTCGTTTTCTGCTCCGTTCGTATCTGCCGCTGCGGCAACTATTTTAATGCAAAAGAGCGGTCTTGACTGCAATAAGATTAAAAAAACAATATGCGATGAAGCGGTACCTGTTTATATTAAAAATTATCAGGTTGAATGGTGCGGTGCAGGAATAGTTAATTTTTCAGGCCTTATTTACGGCGAAAAAGCGATTGCTCCTTCGTTTGGCACACCGCAGGGAAAATATAACGAGCCGTTTAAGCTTGAAATAAAAGCAGCTAACAATGAAAAAATAATGTATACGACGGATAACACCGTTCCCTCGTCCAATAACGGGCTTGAATATACAAAGCCTATTGATATTGACGAAAGCACGCACGTTATTGCCGTTGCATATAACAATATGAAGAAAAGCAAATACGTCGCATCTACTTATGAACTTGTTTATGAAAGTGACGGCGATGATTTTGATATTACGCAGGACGGTGTAATTATAAGTTATAAGGGAAATAAAACAAGCATAATCATCCCTTCTCAAATAAACGGTATAACGGTTACGGCTATAGGTGATAATGTATTTAACGGCTCAAATGTAAAAAGCGTAACTTTGCCTTGCAGTGTCACCTCGATAGGCGTAAGTGCTTTTGAAAACAGTAAGCTTTCATCAATTTCAGGCGATGGTGTAACACTCCTTGATAACGGCGCTTTTGAAAACTGCTCGTCGCTTGTCGCCGTCGATACTCCCGCCGTGGAACATATCGGCAACAGATGCTTTAAAAATTGCAGTAAGCTTACAAATATAGATTTCAGCCAAAATGTTAGTGAAATCGGCGCCGCCGCATTTGCATTTACTTCTCTTTCAACTGCGGATTTTCGCAATGCAACTATAGGAAATTCAGCATTTGAGGGCAGTAAGGTGGTTGTTGCAAGGCTTGACAAGGCGGAAAGTTTGGAACGAACGTTTTGCGAATGTGAGTTTTTAAACAGTGTTACTGCTTTGAATTTAAAATATATCGGCGATTTTGCATTTTATAATTGCAAATCACTAAACAGTGTTAATATGAGCAAGGTTGAAAGTGTTTTAAACTATGCTTTTTCGAAATCGGCAATTAAAACTGCTGATTTGCTAAAGTGCAGTTATATCGGAAATGCGGTATTTAGCAGATGCGATGATTTATACAGCGTGAATATCCCTTTGGTAACAAAAATAATGCCGGAGGAATTTACATATTGCGTTTCGCTTCAAAAAATAAATATGCCAAGTGTTGAGGCTTTTGACGATATATCTAAGGAATATTTTACGGATTGCGCCTCACTTGAGGGCTTGTATCTTCCTAAAAGCGTCAATTTGCCGTCGATTACTTGGTCGTCATCTATGCAAAACAGTATGCTTTTCGGCAAAAAGGCTCAGCTTTCTTATATTTTTGCACCGAAGGCACAGGAAATCGCAAACAGCGAAAATTCACCGTTTATGTATAAATGCACAAAACTTGAATATGTATTTTTAACAAGTGTCAAATCGCTTGATTATATGGAAAGCGCAAACGGTGCTGTTTGGTATTTTGGCTCTAAAATCAAAAATTTACCCGACAATGTCGATTTTGACGGCTCAATTGTAATTGCTCCTGCTTCAAGTTATGCAATAAAATGGGCAAAGTCAAACGGTTTAAGATTTGTAGAAAGTGCAAATATTACATGCACATCAATTTCCGCAAATAAAATAAGCTATGAGGCTTTAGGAAATGAATATACCTTGCCGCTAAATTATGTAAAATCGCTTTGGGATACAAGCTTTGTTAATACAAAAAAGAGTGGTGAAACAGTTTCGGCACTTCTTGATTTTAACAATGACAATACGGTTAACGCAAAGGATTTTGCAATACTTAACAGGCAATAAAAATGCACCTACACAAAATCGTGTAGGTGCTGATTTTTTTATAAAATCGAATTTTAATACGCTAACGTAAAATAGCAAATGCAAGGTCAATTGCTCCGCCTAAAACTTTACTTGTTTTTTTCATATTTAATGTTTCGGCAAACCAAAGAAGAATAAGCGCAACAAGAATTGCTATAACCAATGTTCTTTCTGTCATAATTTCCGACCTCCCTGTTAATAATATTATATACTATTTATCTAAAAAATCAAGCAATTTTATACAACTTAAACATATTTGAAAAAATGCAAAAAATTCGTTGAAATTAGAAAGAAATTGATTTATAATACTACTAATCTTTTATATAATGGGGGAATATAGGTGAGTCCGATTTTATTAGATTTAGTGGCTGACAGAAGCGCTACTTTCACCGCAACGGTTATTATTGCCGGTGCCGGTATCGTATTCTTAATGCTTGTGCTTTTAATTATTATTTTCTACTTATTCGGAAAAGTTGTTTCAAGCGCAGAAGCAAAGGCCAAAAAAGGCAAAACCAATAAAATAACCAAGAGTGAACAAAAGCTTCCTACTCCGGCACCTGCTAAAAAGGCAAGTGCTCCTGCTCCTCAAGTTGAGGCAGGCATCAGCGGTGAAGTCGTTGCGGCTATTGCGGCTGCCGTTGCTGTAAGCGAAGGCGAGGGTGCTGTTGTTAAATCAATTCGCAGGGTCAATGTTGTGAACGTCAGGGGCAGAAATCCTTGGGCTAATGCCGCAGTTTACGACAACACAAGACCGTTTTAGGAGGCAGTAGATAATGGAAATTTTACAAGGTGTTTGGGAAGTAATTGTCAGCATCTTCACAAACTCTGGATATGCTTATTTCTTTACTGCTGACGGCGGATATAAGAATGCAATCATGCTTTTGGTAGCATTTGTATTTCTTTATTTAGGTATTAAAAAAGGCTTTGAGCCGCTTCTTATGGTTCCTATCGCATTTGGTATGCTTCTTGCAAATATACCTGAGGCAAACTTAGCGGTACAGTATCATGATCTTGACGGTTTCAGAGATTTGCTTGCAGGCAGAGGCGAATTTGTCGGTTGCACACCCGGTCTTATGGACTTCCTTTATTTCGGTGTTAAAGCCGGTATTTATCCACCGCTTATTTTCCTTGGTATAGGTGCTATGACTGACTTTGCACCGCTTATTGCAAATCCAAGTTCATTTATTCTCGGTGCTGCTGCTCAGCTTGGTATTTTCTTTACTTACCTTGGCGCTATCCTTTTAGGTTTTGCACCTAACGAGGCAGGCTCAATCGCTATTATCGGCGGTGCTGACGGTCCGACGGCTATTTTTGTAACGTCGCAGCTTGCGCCGTATATGCTCGGTACTATCGCCGTGGCGGCGTACTCGTATATGGCTCTTGTGCCTGTTATTCAGCCGCCTATTATGAAAGCACTTACAACCAAGAAAGAGAGAAGCGTTGTTATGGGCAGTCTCAGACCTGTATCAAAGCTTGAAAAAATACTTTTCCCGATTATGGTAACTGTTATTGTTTCTCTTCTTCTTCCTGATGCTGCTTCGCTTGTAGGTATGCTTATGCTTGGTAACCTTCTTAAAGAGAGTGGCCAAACAGAGCGTATTGCGAAGGCTGCTCAAAACGAACTTATGAATATTATTACCATTTTCCTTGGTATCTCGGTTGGTGCTACTACATCAGCTCAAAGCTTCCTTAACCTCAACACAATTAAAATTGTTGTTCTCGGTCTTATAGCTTTTTGCCTTGGTACAGCAGGTGGTACTTTATTTGGTAAGCTTATGTATATTGCTACTAAAGGTAAGGTTAATCCGCTCATCGGTTCGGCAGGTGTATCTGCTGTTCCTATGGCTGCCCGTGTATCTCAAAAGGTCGGTCAAAAAGAAAATCCATCAAACTTCCTTCTTATGCACGCTATGGGTCCTAACGTATCAGGCGTTATCGGCTCTGCAGTTGCAGCAGGTATTTTGCTTACACTTCTTAAATGATAAGGTTGTTTGTTTAAACAAAAATATAAAACCAGGGTGCCCTTGTTACCCTGGTTTTTTGGTATGATTATTTATTATCAGAAAGGGAAAATTTATGGCGTTAAACGAAATGCAGCAGCTTGCTGTTGACACAACCGAGGGCCCGCTTTTGATTTTGGCAGGTGCAGGCTCCGGAAAAACGACGGTTCTTGTTAATCGAGTTGAACATATTATTTCTTCTCATCTTGCCACTCCTTGGCAGGTTCTTGCAATTACATTTACAAATAAGGCGGCAGGCGAGCTTAGAGAAAGGCTTGTCAGCGCAATAGGAGAAGAGGCTAATGATATTTGGGCATACACCTTCCATAGCTGTTGCTCAAGAATATTAAGGCGCTTTGGCGAAAAAATAGGATATACAAATCATTTTACCATTTATGATACAGACGATTCAAGGCGTGTAATGAAGCAATGCCAAAAGCAGCTTGGTATCGAGGATAAGCTTATTAATCACAAGTCAATTTTAGCGGAAATCAGCAGGGCAAAGGATAGTCTTATATCCCCTGAGGAGTATAAGCAAACTGCGCAAAACGATTTCAGAAAGAGCAAAATTGCCGAGTGTTATGAATTATATCAGGCTCAGCTTAAAAAATCTGACGCAATGGACTTTGACGATATTATTTTTAACACCGTTAAGCTTCTTGAGGAAAATGAGGACGTTCGCAATCTTTATCAAACTCAATTTAAGTATGTTATGGTTGACGAGTATCAGGATACTAACCATGCGCAATACGTTTTGACCTCGCTTCTTGCAGATAAATATAAAAATATTTGTGTTGTAGGCGACGACGACCAGAGTATTTACCGTTTTCGTGGCGCTACGATTGAAAACATCCTTTCGTTTGAAAATCATTATAAGGGTGCAAAAGTAATAAGGCTTGAAGAAAATTACCGTTCTACTCAAAATATTCTTGACGGGGCAAACGCTGTTATTTCTCATAATAAAAACCGTAAGGGTAAAACTTTGTTTACACGTTCCGGCTCAGGCGATAAAATTGTTTATAAAACAGTTATGAGTGAATCCGAGGAGTCGCAGTACATAATTGACGAGATAGTAAAAAATGTTAATAACGGAATGAAATACAGCGACCACGCAATTCTTTACCGTATGAATGCGCAGTCACGTAACCTTGAAGTTATGCTTACAAAAAGCGGTATTTCGCACAGGATTATCGGCGGTCATCGCTTTTTTGACAGAAAAGAAATCAAGGATATTGTGTCGTATCTTGCCGTTATTAATAATCCGAGCGATAATGTAAGGCTTCAGCGAATCATTAATGTTCCAAAGCGTGCAATCGGGGATACTATGTTCGCAAACGTGCTTGAAATCGGGGCAGGGCTTGGTATGTCGGCTTTCGAGGTTTGTGAACGTGCAGATGAATTTCAAAAAACCTCACGCAGTGCTTCCAAGCTTATGAATTTCACAAAAATGATTAGAGATTTTCAGGAATGTATCGAAAACGGAATGGGGCTTAACGACTTGCTGCAAGAAGTTTTAGACGTTACCAAATATCTTGATTATCTTCAGGAGGAGCCTGAAACATACGAGGACAGAGTAAACAATATCAAGGAACTTTCATCAATGTTTATCAAGTATGAGGAAGAAAGCGAGGACGCAAATCTTTCTGAATTTCTTGAGGATGTTGCGCTTATTTCCGATATTGATTCATACAATGAAGATGAGGACGCAGTAGTTCTTATGACGCTTCATTCGGCTAAGGGGCTTGAATTTCCTGTTGTATTTATTCCCGGTATGGAGGAGGGTATCTTCCCCGGAAATCAATCAATGTTCAGCGAAGAGGATTTAGAGGAAGAGCGCCGCCTTGCTTATGTCGGAATTACAAGAGCAAAGAAAAAGCTTTATCTTATTTCTTCTCAGCAACGTATGCTTTACGGTCAGACCTCACGTAATATGCCTTCAAGATTTTTAAGAGAAATTCCATCTTCTGTTATTGACGACCAATCGGTTGTGGCACGCAGAAGCACGGGATTTACTACTCCACGCACGGCGTATGCCAATGCTTCAAGAAATGAGCTTGGCCATTCTTCCCATAATAAAATCGGCTCATATACTCAGTCATCAAGCAGCGCCCACAAATTCGGTCAAGCAGGTAATGCCGCACAAAAGAATAATATTGACTTTAAGGTCGGCGATACCGTATGCCACAAATCATTTGGCACAGGCACAGTTCTTACCGTTACGCCAATGGGCGGTGATATGCTTTTGGAGGTTGCTTTTGACAAGGCGGGAACGAAAAAAATGATGGCAAACTATGCAAGGCTTGAAAAGAAATAAAATACTTGTGATGTTAAAGTAATCTTTTATATAAGTAAGCGCATAAACTGTTATAAGAACGGCGCTTTGTATTAATGCTTTAAACAGTAATTAGTCATTTTGATGTATAATATCAGATAAAAAACGAATTTTTTGTTGCTTCATACAAAAAATAATATAAAGTATAAAATATATTGCATTTTTTTGTTTTTTGTACTATATTAGCAATGGTAAACGGAGTTAAAGAAATTATTAGGTAATTGGGTGCTTTTGAAACGGAGATAATCGAATTATGGAGAAAAAAATAAAATCTTTTTCAGCACTTACAATTTTTATAATTATCATTGCCACAATAACTGCACTTTGCCTAACCGGTTCAAAGGATTTATCATCTGTAAAAGACGTTAAAATGACTGAAAACAGCATAAATTCCATTTCGCTTTCTTGGAAAGAAGTAAAAAAAGCAGATGGCTACTATGTTTATAACCTTGATAATGACGCTAACAAGTATGTTAAGCTCGGTGAAAGTAAGGGCAATGAAAATTGCAAATTTGAGATAAAAAATATCCCAAGCGCAAGCGTATATAAAATTAAGGTTTTGGCTTATCGTTCTTTTATGAATAAAGAATACTTAAGCAAAAAAGCAAAGGAATATACGTTTTATTCCAATCCAAGCAAGCCTGTACTCAACGCCTTTTCAGGCGGAAAGGGCGTTTTGTCGATGGAGTGGGACGACCAAGATAATTTAGCCGGATATGATATTCAGTATTCTAAAAACAGTGATTTTTCAGAGTATAAAAACGAGCAAATAAGCGACGGCGCAACACGCAATTTTTCAGTTAAGGATTTGAGCGTAGGCGAAGTTTATTATACCCGTATAAGGTCATATATGGTTGTTGATGATAAAACGATATACAGTGAATGGAGCGACACTCGTCAAGCTACCATTTACGACAGAGATATTAATATCGGCAAGGTTGACCCAACCAAACCAATGATTGCCTTTTCATTTGATGACGGACCTGCATACGACTATAACGGCTCTAATTCGACTAAACGTATACTTGACGTTCTTGAAAAATATAATGCACGTGCAACCTTCTTTATGGTAGGAGAGCGTGTTAATAATGAAACAAAGCATTTGCTTGACAAGGAAATTCAGCTTGGCTGCGAACTTGGAAACCACACGTATTCGCATAATCACTATGGTTCTCAGGTAACGGCAAGTGATATTTCAAAAGCAAGCAAGCAGATTGAAAAAATCAGCGGCAAAGCGCCGACTATGTTCAGATGCCCCGGTGGCAGTATTACTCCTGCTATAAGAAAAGAGTGCAAAAAAGAGGGGATGCCCCTTGCTTATTGGTCGGTTGATACTGAAGATTGGCGTTCTAAAGATGCGGGCAAGGTTTATAAGAATATTACCAAGTATGCTTATGACGGCTCAATTGTTTTGATGCACGATATTTATCCGTCAACGGCAGACGCTGTTGAAAAGGTAGTTCCGGAGCTTATAGCAAAGGGATATCAAATAGTTACGGTAAGTGAGCTTATTGCCGCTAAAACAGGCGACAATCCAAAGCCGGGCAATCAATATGTCGATTATAAGACTATAAATAATAATACACATTGATTTTATACAAAAAAGTAAAAGCGTTGGAATTTTTTCCAACGCTTTTATTATTCGTTATTTATAATACTGCTCTGAGGAATTGTTGAAGTCTTGGGTCTTTCGGTGCGCCGAAAATTTCACTCGGCGGTGCATCTTCAACGATGTAGCCGTCTGCCATAAAGATTACTTTATCGGCAACCTCACGTGCAAAGCCCATTTCGTGGGTAACAACAACCATTGTCATACCCTCGTTTGCAAGGTCTTTCATAACCTGCAAAACCTCGCCTACCATTTCCGGGTCGAGTGCCGAGGTAGGTTCGTCAAAAAGCATAACCTTTGGATTCATTGCAAGTGAACGAACTATTGCCGCTCTTTGCTTTTGACCGCCGGAGATTTGGGATGGATAAGCATTTGCTTTGTCTGCAAGACCTACCCTTTCTAAAAGTTCCATAGCCTTTGCGTTTGCCTGCTCCTTGGTCATAACCTTAAGCTGGACGGGAGCAAGTGTTATATTTTCAAGTATGGTTTTGTTGTTGAAAAGATTAAAGTGCTGAAAAACCATACCCATATGCTCACGAATTTTGTTAATGTCGCATTTTTTGTCGGTTATAAGCTGATTGTCAAAATAAATTTCGCCTTCGGTCGGAGTTTCAAGTAAATTCAAACACCTTAAAAACGTACTTTTACCTGAGCCACTTGGCCCGATAATGACTATTTTTTCGCCCTGCTTGATTTCGTAATCAATGCCCTTGAGCACTTCGTTATCGCCAAAGCTTTTTTTCAAATTTTTAACGGTAATCACTTTTTCTCAAACTCCTTTCCATAATTTTGATAAGAGTAGAAATTATAAACACCATTACAATGTAAATAACAGCCATTACAAGATAAGGAACCATAAAGTCGTATGTGTTAGAACCGATACGCTGGAATGCAAGATAAAGGTCTGTTGCGCCTACGAAGCTGACAACCGAGGTTTCCTTAATAAGAGAAATAAATTCGTTGCCAAGGGTAGGAAGAATATTTTTAACAGCCTGCGGAATAACAATTTTCATCATTGTTGTGCCGTAACTTAAGCCTACAGCACGGCCGCCCTCCATTTGACCGGGGTCAACAGAGAGAATACCTGCTCTCATAATTTCTGAAATATAAGCGCCGGAGTTTAAGCCAAAAACAATAACGGCAACAGGCACGCTCTTTAAATTAATTGAAAGAAGCGGCATAAGCACATAGTAGAACAAAAGAAGCTGAACTACGATAGGCGTACCCCTGAAGAAACTTACATAAAACTTTGCAAGCACATCAAGCACCTTTAAGACGCCGCTTGTTTTCGGTACTACTCTTACTGTTGCAATAAGTGTACCTATAATGATACCTATTACAAGGCCGAGTATAGCAATTATAAGAGTGTTTCTTAAGCCTTCAATAACAACATTGTAGCCGCCGTTGTCAATAAAGAATTTCCAAAACACTTCAAATTTCTTTTCAAAATTCATTAATAAATCCTCATATTCATATTATAAAAAATGCCCATTCTTTTTGAATGGGCAAATCTTTTAATTGATTTATGCTACGGCATTAATAGCATTAGTAATTGCTTGTGCAGGAGCAGCGTCAATAATAACATATTTGATACCGCCGTTGATTAAATCCTGAACAGCAAGTGAACCGTTTGCATAGCCCTTCCAGGTTGCGTCAAGCTTTTCAAAGCCGAATTCGTCGTTGCCCTGAACATATGACTGACCTGTTGTGCCTGTCTGACCGCCGATAAGAACTGATGAATCAAAACTCTTGAGAATTTTGTCAACATCTTCTTTAGTCTTGCAGTTGTCAAATGTTGTGTCATCAGCCTTGCAAATAACTTTCTGTGATGCTGAATAGTATGAATCAGAGAAATCAACTTGCTTTGCTCTTGAAGGGTTTACTGTAAGACCTGCCATACCGATATCAGCTTTTTGCTGCTGAACTGAAAGAAGAACAGCATCGAAAGCCATATCTACGATTACAAGTTCTTTGCCAAGTTTATCGGCAAGAAGTTTAGCGATTTCCATATCAATACCGTAGAACTTGTCGCCCTCTTTGTACTCAAACGGTGCAAACTCAGCATTTGTTGCAACAACAAGCTGGTCCTTTGACTTATCCTGCTTAGCAGAAGTAACGCCTTGAGGCTCACCGTTACCGAAGTAGTGATTGCTGATTTCATCAAGCTCGCCGTTTGACTTCATTTCCTTAAGAAGCTCGTTGCATTTTTCCTTAAGCTCAGGCTGCTTCTTGTCTACACCAAAAGCATACTCTTCGCTTGAAAGCTCAATGTCAACAACCTTAACCTTAGCGGCAGATGTGGTTGATTCATTGTTTGTCTTACTGTCGTTATTGCTCTTTGTTGATGAACAGCCTGCAAAGATTGCAACTACTGCCATAAGAGCTGCAAGAACAACAGCAGAAATTTTTTTTGTTAATTTCATCTTATTTTCCTCCATATTTTGTTTTTAATGACATAATAAAAGACACGATTATTTCTAACCGTGTCAATAATTTATCACAATAATCGCATAAAGTCAATATTTTAGGAATATTTGCTGTATATTTATGCATAAAATTAATATATTTTAAATTATTTGATTCAGACTTTGAGAAAGTGAGATAAATTTCGTTTTTTGTGAGTGGAGCTGTACGTGTGTACTGCCCACTCGCAAAAGACGGAAAGCGCCAACAACGGCAAGGACTCGATGTCCTTGCCGTTGTTCCAATCCCTCCGAGTGCAATGCAAGGGAGGCAAAGAGGTTTATTTATTATATCAGGTGCGGTTTAGCCAGTTTATCAAAGTCTGAAAATTAGTCTGCGTTTGCGAGCCATTCATACTCCGGAACATAAATTCTTGTTTTATCCCATGGGTCGCCGTCAAGATGACGAATAAGCCAAACATAATACATTTCATATCCCGGTGCCGTAACCTGCTGGTGAGCATTGCCGCCTCTTATGCAAAGGCAACTTCCGTTTTCTGTTTTGTAAGGTGTGTTGCCCTCAAAGCCTGCACCGAATCCTTCCGGATGGTCAAATTGATAATAATAAAGTTCAGGCTGCGGGTGATGATGAGGCGGATAGCTTGACCAACGTCCCGGTTGGTTGAACACTTCGCCCATAACCATATTTGACTCAGGTGCATTGTCAAGGTCAAACATTGTTGATACAATCCTGTGGCCCGTGCCGTTCCATTGACCCTTGCCAAACTCTTGATAAAGGCAATTGTTAGGATTATAAAATTCACTTTTCCAGGTTTTTTCATTATCTGTCATTTGAACGAGCACTTCGCTGTCCTCGTTTGCGGTAACACTCGCCTTAACCTGTTTGCAAAAATGAATTGCATAAGGCTTTTTTTCAAAAGGATTTTTTCTTTTGCAGCGTTCGTTTATTTCATTTTCCACTTTAAAGGTAACGTCGCCTGAAAGAAGCAAAATTGCACATTCGTTTTTATCTTCGCATATTTCAAGCACTTCACCCTTTTTCATTTTCTTAACGTAAATGTCCATAAGCATTTCAGAATTGATGCCGTTCATTTCGCAAAGAATTTTTTTGCCGTTTTCATCATATTCAGGTTTGAATAACATAAATTTTTATCTCCTTTGAAGTTATTTTTTCTTTTTCTTAATCTTCTTTGTAATTGCAATGAAAATTGAAATAAATACCGTAACTCCTGCTATTGAAGCGGGAACTATGTATAATTGCTTATTTTGCGAAAGCATATTTACGTTAACGCCGAGCCTTGTTAATACGCTTTGCGCATTTGCCTGTGTGGTGGATACGTCAATTCGTGTGTCAACCACCTTTCGGCTTTCCTCGTTTGAGCCGCCGACAGTTGTAACCTCGCCGACAGCATCGGTAACAACAAAGTCACACTGCGCATATAAATCGTCATTTGCACAAACAACAACGGTAGCCGTTCCGTTGCCGATTGCGGTGATTTCACCGTTTGCACCTATGTCGATTATTCCTTCCTGATCGCAAAAATAACCGACTACGGCATTTGTGTTTGACGGCTCAACCGAATAGTCAAGCTTAACCGTGTCGCCGATTTGCAAATCATATTTTGAAGCGTAAATCTGAAGATTTGTAAGCGGTGCGCTTTCGCTTTGCTCGGTTGTTGTTTTTGCAGTCGCCTTTGTGGCAGCTTGCGTTGTGGTTGTTGTGGTTGTTGCCTTAGTTGTTTCCTTTTTGGTAGCAGTCTTTTTTGACGCAGCCTTTTTTGTGGTGGATTTAACAGTAGTTGCTTTCTTTGTAGTTACCCTTTTAGAAGCGGTTATTTTCTTAGTGGTTTTTGCTTTCTTCGTTGTAGTATGCTTTTTGGTTGTTTTGCTGGCTGAAGAGCCTGAAACCGAAGAAAATTTTGGGCTTGCGTAGCCGATAATCGAACTGATATTGTTGTAAGGCTTTGAACCTTTTTTAGTATATTCTCTTGCTTTAACCTTTCCTGAACAGTTGCCCTCAATAGTGTAAACAGTAGTGCCTGAGGTGTAATTGACTATGCCTACGTGGTCTGCTGTGCCGCTTCCCGTCCAGTCAAAAAAGATAAGGTCGCCGCTTTTTGGGGTGTATTTTGACGGGGAATAATATCTGCCCTTATCCTTAAACCAGCTAATCATACTGCTGCAGTTTCCGCCACGAGGAATGATTACACCGTTTAATGTGACGCCGTTTTGCTTTCCCGCTTTATTAAAACACCATAATACAAACGTTGTGCACCATCCGCCTTGATAACCGTACCAATCGCCGTATTTTGAATATGATGATGTACCTGTGTAGCCGACCTCATTGCTTGCAATGCTTACAACGCTTGACCTCAAATCATCCTCGCTTGCCGCAAATGCCGCTGTAGGAATAATTGACGAAATAATTATACAAAGCACTATGAAAAATATATTCAGTTTTTTCAGTCTGTTTTTCATTTATTTTACCTTTCAGGACATATTTTTATGCCGAGATATACAAATCTAATTATAATTATATACATAATATTTAAAATGTCAATTTAAAATATTATACAATATGTTGAAAAAATAAGCGAAAAGGTGTATATTAAGCATAGTAATAATTTTATTAAGGGGTACGTTATGGAAAGACTTAAGGATTGCAATTTGGAACATTGCACACCGGAACAAGTCGGTGTAAAAAGCAGTGCCATTACAGCTTTTATTAATGAAATAAATGAGAATAATTTAGGACTTCAAAGCTTTACAGTTGTAAGGCACGACAAGGTCTGCGCTCAAGGCTTTTTTAAGCCGTATAATAAAGATATTCCTCACGTACTTTATTCTATGAGCAAAAGCGTTACGTCGACTGCTGTCGGCTTCGCAGTAAGTGAGGGACTTATTAATCTTAATGACAGGGTTGTTAAGTTTTTTCCTGAATATTTAATGAGTAAGCGCCCGTTTAACAGAATGATTACCGTCAGGATGCTTCTTACAATGCATTCGGATAAGCTTATTACCGTGCTTGACGAAAAAGGCGGTACGGATTGGGTTCAAAACTTTTTCAATGCTCCTTTTCTTCTTCCGCCTAATACCAAGTTTAATTATATAAGTGAAAATACCACGATGCTTTCTGCCATTATCACTAAGGTTACGGGTATGAGTGTTATTGATTATCTCTATCCTCGTATTTTTGAGCCTCTCGGAATTGAAAAGCCGTTTTGGGAAAGTGACGGCAAAGGCAACAATGCGGGCGGTTGGGGCCTTTATATGAAAAGTGAGGACCTTGCAAAATTTTTCCTGCCCTATATTCACGGCGGTAAATGGAAAGACGGCACTCAAATTATTCCTGAAATTTGGGTTAAAGAGGCAACAAGAAAGCAGGTTGACTCCGTATCTGACGGCTATATTGATAATATGATGGGCTACGGCTATCAATTTTGGCGCAATCCTGTTTCTAACAGCTACAGAGCAGACGGACTTTTCGGTCAGCGTTGCTTTATGTTTCCTGAATATGACGCACTTGTAGTTCTTAACTGCGGAGAGGCGGAGGACTATAAGGTTATGAAAATCTTTTGGAAATATTTTCCGGAGTGTTTCGGCTACGGTGAACTTCCTGAAAACAAGGCGGAATATCAACAAATGCTTGACACTATTGATAATTGCAGTGTTGAGGATTTGCCGAAGAGTGAGCGTAATCGTGAGCTTGAGGAAAAGATTTCAGGCAGGCTTATTACCTGCAAAACAAGCGAATTTGTTTCTGTTGTATCAATCACAATTACTCAAATGTGGTTTAAAAAACCCGGCGAGATAAGCGAAATGAAGCTTACATTTGACGATGAAAAGCTTACTTTTTATTGGAAAGAAAAGGAATATGAAAACACGATTGACGTCGGCTTAAACGGTGAATATGGAATAAGCAAGATGACTTTAGGCGACGTTACATATCATGCATATTCCAAAGCCGCTTGGAAAGAGGACGGCACTCTTGATTTGTGGATTAGACCGATTGAAACATCTCATGTAAGAAAGTTTAATTTCAAGTTTAATGACGACGATACGGTCAAAATTACAAATATTATGAACCCGACCTTGCAGGAACTTGTTATTTATTATATGACGTTTACGGGATATCCTGTGAAAGGCGACTTCACCAAAGAGGTAATTGAGAATACGGTAGAAAAGCTCGGTTTGCCGATAATTGAACCGAATTTTAAAGGAAAATTTGTTTAGACTTTGATAAAGTGGCTAAACCGCGCCTCGTCGAAAAGCCTACGCTTTTCGGGGACCCCGAATTAAAAAGACATTTTTGCCTCCCTTGCAAAGGGAGGTGGGTGCAACTTGTTGCACTCAGAGGGATTGGAAAAGGGTCAAGGACATCGAGTCCTTGACCCTTTTGGCGCTTTCCGTCTTTTGCTCGGGGGCGGTACACACGTACAGCTCCCACTCGCAAAATACGAAATTTATCTCACTTTCTC
>ERZ773221.1306-NODE-1306-length-24216-cov-9.311163_pt1 | contig 24216 bp, 18 predicted proteins | sample MGYA00580994_ERZ773221 | MGnify/ENA primary metagenome ERZ773221 (study PRJEB29015, sample SAMEA2737758) | human gut metagenome | biome: human gut; feature: human-associated habitat; material: faeces | place: China | collected 2012 ... | reverse complement strand
TTAAGTTTTCATAAGCATTTCTTAATATAAGTTATTGATTTACAGACGATTAAATATTAATTTAACGCAGTATTGATTATAGTTTGAATTCTTTTTCGCAAGAAGAAATAATGCAAATGTTTGTGGAAGGGAAGGATATGTTAACAGAAATTGCAAGATCCGTAGATCCTCATTATGATATTTGTGCATTTAGAGCAGGCGGATGGGCTGTACAGCCATTTGACAAATTAAAGAAGGCTTATAAGGCTGTAGGCTTAAAGATAGACTCTTCGGTCGCTTATGGAGGTTATTATAAATGTAAGTATTCTTTTTATGACTTCAGAGAGGAATTCTTGAAAGAGGTAGATACTTATCGTTTTGATGATGATGTTCTTATAAGCAAAGAGAATGGTGAGTTTCTTGAAGTACCAATTAGTACCTACAAGCGTTCCCTTTGGCTAAAGGTGGTAGATAAAATTTATAGAATTTCTACAAAAAAAGCCACTCCAATTACGGATGGAACTCATCAAAGAGATGACTTACCACCTATGGGAAAAAATCCTTGGTCGATGGTCTCTATGTCTCGCATCTCTCCTTTTACATCCCTTATGGGCACAATTCTTTGTGGTCATAAGATAATAACATTGATAGACCATCCGAAAGATTATTCTCCTAGTGTACAGCAGTGTTTTCGTTTGTTTTCCAAGTTATATACATCTTTAACATATAAGGAATTAATCAATAAAGTTTAAAGAATATGCAGACAATATATTATTTTAAGAAGGATGTCCGTATAGTAACGGGCTATTATTACAATATAATACTTAATGGTTTAAAACTTAATGGTAATAAAGTTTGTGAAATAGAATCTCACAATTCTCCAGAGGTGAAGAAATTACCTAAAGATACTTATTTCTTGATTACCTCGTTTGATACATTTGTATATCTCTTTTTCAAGGGATTTAGAAACTTTATTTATTGGTATCAAGGTATAGTACCAGAAGAGGATTTTTTGAGAACTAGATCAAAATTACGTCGATTAGCGTTCTCATTGGTAGAAAAATTTTCTCTTAAGAAAGTTAAGTTTCCTATCTGTGTCTCAAAATATCAAGTAGAATTTTATGAAAAGAAATATCACTTGAATTTGAAGCACGCTTTTGTAATGCCATGCTTTAATAGTGAGTTTAATAGAGATAATTTTTATATTTCGGAAAAGTATGAGCATAATGTCTTTTGTTATGCAGGAGGAATTCAGGCTTATCAAGGCTTTAATTTGATATTGGATACGTATAAAGAAATAGAGGAAAAGTACCCTAATACATTCTTAAAAATCTATACTTTTGATTTAGAAAAAGCTAAGAAAATCATTAAGACATATGACATAAAAAACTTCTCTGTTGAATCTGTCCCTCAATCAGAGGTAGATGATGTGTTGGCGAAATGCAAGTTTGGGTTTTTGATACGTGATAATAACATGATTAATCAAGTAGCAACTCCTACTAAGCTAGCAAATTATTTGGGAAATGGAGTCGTTCCAATATTTACTGATACGATAAAGGCTTATGCCGATATAGCTAAGGAATATGAGCATTTATATTGTTTTGGAGATACAGATAAGGATATTGTTATCGACAAGGCTTTGCATGCTGTCATAGCTCCTGATGATTTAGAAAAAGAATACAGAAACGTGATAGATAAGTTTTTTAATCCTCACAAATATTCAGAACAACTTTCAAAATATTTCGAGAACATATAAAACAAGAAATTCTTTTCTTAGAGAAAAATGATATGATGTATTTTAAAAAGGCATTTGTTATATTTTTGCTATTTTATTTGCTTTTCATGTGCATAGGATATAAAGAAGAAATAGATACTTATGCCATTGTGATGCAAATAGTGATTGCATTAAGTTCATTTGGATATGCTTCCTTTATGTTGAAAAATGAAGGAAAGAACATTTTACTATTGACATTTTTATTTCAGTTGGTTCTGTCTGTATGCCTTCGATTAGTTTTTATTAGCTATGATAAAGTGTCTATCTTTGGTAATGATCCGAATAACGATGCTATAAATTATTTTCGGTATGCGTTACTTGCAAATTATAAAACAATAGGAGAATACAAATATTTCTTAGAGCATAATTATTGGGGAAATATTGATGATTTTGGTTATACTTTCTATCTGTTTTTCATTCATAAAGTGATGTCGCAAGACATAGCCTTATGGCTTGTAATCATATTAAACGCTTTCTTGATAGCTTTTTCTGCCAAGTTCTTATATAAAACTTGCGAACTCTATAATAAAAATAGAAGTGATGATACAAATTCAAGAATAATAGCAACGCTCTTTTCGACATTTACGTTTTTTGTTGATATTTCAGCTACAGGAAGAAAAGAAGATTTATTCATGTTCTTCATAGCTGGTGCTTTTTATTATATGGTAAAGTATCAACGAACTAGAAAAATGACGGATTTGTTTTGGTTTGGATTATTCGGTGGCTTTACGATTTTCTTTAGAACTGCTGTAACTTTCATTATAGTTGTTTCCTTTATTCTTGGAACTTATGTCAAAGAAAGAAATAAGAAATTATATACATTTATTTTGCTTGGTGCTGCATTTTTAGGTCCAATAATGATAAATATTATAGCAGAGAAAGTACTGGGAAAATCTATGGATGAAATTTATGACATAGCAGAGTCAAGATATAATAGTGCTGGAAATAACTCATATGGTAAAAAAATGGGAGATATAGCTGCGAGTATAGTTGGTCCTTTCCCTAATTACACTTATTTTAAAGACACCTTATTTTTTAGTTATTCTTCTTTATTGAAGATGCTCCTGAATTTACCTGTTTGGGCTACTATATTTTGGGTTATAAAGAATATGAAAATTGAGTTTTACTCAATAGCATCTAGTGTTGTCTTAGGTGTTGTTATGCTTGCATTAACTGGAACGGGTTTGGACCTCCGTTATCATATACCATTTTTTGTACCTTTTCTATTAGTTTTTGCCGTATTCTTAAATTTCGATATAGTTTTCCCTAAAAAACAGGTGGCAAAAGTTCTGTATATGCTAATGTGTTTATTTTTAATATATCTATATAATCAACGATAAATGGAAACAAAGAATATATTAACCATAGGTATAGATTATCGTGTGGTACGTGGTGGTGTTGCTGCGGTTGAGAATGTATATAGTACTTTTTATCAGCCATTCAATCATGTTGCAACAGTAGTAGATTATGGAACTATGCAAAAAATGATGGTCTTTTTCAAAGCTTATATTCAATTTTGGAAGTGGATGCTTTTTCATAAAGAAATTGAAATAGTGCATGTGCATGGATCAAGTGATGCGAGTTTTTGGAGAAAGCGGATTTTTATCAATCTCGCAAAGATGTTTGGTAAAAAAGTAGTTTTCCATTGTCATGGTTCTGAATTTCAGAGATTTTCTGCACAACACCGGAATGCTGTACAGAAAACACTTATTAAATGTGATTGCATTATTGCGCTTAGTGAAAGTTGGAAGTGTTGGTTTGAAACGACGATTCATCATAAAAATGTTGTCGTTATCAAAAATGTAATAGCTCTGCCACGTGTAAAGAAGGTTAAACACAATAATTTTGTATTGCTATTCTTGGGGCGTTTAGGTAAGCGTAAGGGTATCTATGATTTACTGGATGTTCTGATAAAGCATAAAACGACATTTGAGGGAAAAGTTAAGTTTTTGTTTGGTGGTGATGGAGATGTAGAGCAAGTGAAAGAAATTATCAAGCAAAATGGTTTAGAAAATATTGCAGAGTTCCAGGGATGGGTAAATGGAGAAAAAAAAGAGTATTTGCTAAATTTGGCTGATGCTTTTATCTTGCCTTCCTATAATGAGGGATTGCCAATCTCTGTACTTGAAGCGATGAGCTATTCTTTACCAGTCATTTCGACTACAGTAGGCGGCATTCCTGAGATATTGAAGAATGGAGAAAACGGATTTATCATGGAGCCAGGAGATAAAGACGCCATTTATCATGCAGTTGTTTCCTTGATGGAAGATAAAAGCCTTTGTAAAGACATGGGTAAAAAATCTTTTGAGAAGGTGCAGGTACATTTGCCTGAATATGTTGAAAAACAATTAGAAACACTTTATGATTCACTTTTGTAATGTTTAAAATGAGATCAAAAAGAACAATAAGAGCTTTGGCTTTGAGAATGTCAATGTCTAATTACCTTCCTAATTCTTTACGGCTTAAATTGGTCAGATGGGGGGGGCGTGAAATGCGGTAAGTCTTTTATAGGACAGCAAGTAATTTTTGATAGTGAGCATCCCGAGTACATAGAAATTGGTGATTATTGTGCTATAACAATGCGCTGTATTTTACTTACCCATTATGTCGTACCTAGAGGAAGTTATCATGATTATGAATATGGTAAAATAAAGATAGGTAATAATGTTTTTTTAGGTGCAAATACAGTTATAACAAAGTCTGTAACAATAGGAGATAATGTTATTGTAGGAGCAGGAAGTATAGTAACTAAGGATATTCCTTCAAATGAAATCTGGGCTGGCGTACCAGCCCGCTTTATTAAAAAGTATAATTAAAGAAAATAAATTCATAAAATAATTTTTTTAGAATTATGAACATTAGTATTTTTGGCCTCGGCTACGTAGGTTGCGTAGGTGCGGCATGTTTAGCAAAGTTGGGTCACAAAGTGATCGGTGTTGATGTAAATGAAAATAAGGTGCGCCTGATGAATGAGGGCAAGCCTACTATCATTGAGGAAGGCATCGCTGAACTTTGTGAGGAAGCTCACAAAAAGGGGCTGATGTCTGCAACTACAGTTGCTGCAGAGGCAATTATGGAAACCGAAGTATCTTTCATCGTTGTAGGTACTCCTTCCAGTCCTGAAGGTCATTTGAACCTTAATTATATCTACACTGTGGCAGGACGTATCGGTCGTGCATTGAAAGAGAAATTTGCTGGTGATAAAAAGCCTGCAAACATGCATCTCGTTGCAATCCGTTCAACTGTTCTTCCAGGTACCAACAAGAAGGTAGGTGAGATTATTGAGCAGGAAAGTGGCTTGAAGCGTGGCGTAGATTTCAATGTTGTCAGCAACCCAGAGTTCCTTCGTGAAGGTACATCTGTTGAGGATTACTTCAATCCACCATTGACATTGATTGGTACTGATTCTGAGTATGCAGAAAAGGTATTCCGTGAGATGTATGAGCATATCAATGCAGAGTTTATTTGCACAGATATCAAGGTGGCTGAAATGATGAAGTATGTCAACAATACTTATCATGCGTTGAAGATTGTCTTTGGTAATGAGGTTGGTAATATCTGCAAGTCTGTAGGTGTTGATTCTCATAAAGTTATGGAAATCTTCTGCAAGGATAAGCAGTTGAATATTTCTCCTTACTATTTCAAGCCAGGTTTCGCTTATGGTGGCTCTTGCCTGCCAAAGGATATGAAGGCTTTGAAGACCTTGGCACATGACAACTATGTGGATGTTCCTGTTATTGAGAGTATCTTCCAGAGTAATGAGAATCAGAAGAAGCGTGCCGTTCAGTTGATTATGGCACAGGGTCAGCGTAAGGTAGGTATCTTGGGCTTGAGTTTCAAGGCTGGTACCGATGACTTGCGTTGTTCTCCTATCGTTGATGTTGTTGAAAGTTTGTTGGGTAAGGGCTTTGCAATCAAAATTTACGACCGTAACGTGAAGATTTCTGAGTTGACGGGTACCAACAAGGACTTTATCATGGCTAAGATTCCACACTTGCAGCATTTCGTTACTGCCGACTTGGATGATGTATGCAAGAACAGCGATGTGCTTGTGGTAACTAATAAGGAAAAGGACTTTGAGGATGTTTTGAAGAATTATCCTAACAAGATTGTCATTGACTTGGTTCGCCAGTGGAAAGAAGTGAACTATGATGGCAAGTATGAGGGTATCTCCTGGGGAGACATCAACCAGAATCATGAAGCTCAGAATGAAGAGCACAAGATGAACTTCAAACAGACTGAGTTCTAATTAGTGAAAATGAATTAGTAATTAATGATTAACAATCATTGATGAGTAAATTACAATGGTACTTCAATCGACTTCGGGCAATGAATTTGCCGGAAGTCGGTTGGAGACTTCAACAAAAATATCTGCAAGGGCAGGAAAAGAAGCTTTTTGGTAAGCGTGATGTAGCCGTAACGGCTTACCTTTTCGATAGTCGGCTACAATCTCTGAAATTTGATCCCGATCATGTTGGTCTGAATTTCAGGAATATTGCTTTCCATCTGAATACAGATATACATATCCTTGGTGGTTATGATTATCATATATATAAGGAAAGATGGAGTGCAGGATTCCAGACAGATAAAGAATGGGGAACTGATTTCAGCTATTCCTTAAGCTATAAACAGAAAGACGAAATAGGTGATGCAAGAACGAATTGGGAGTTGAATAGACACTTCCAGTTTGCCTTGTTAGCTAAGGCTTATTATGCTACAGGAGAGGAAAAATATGCAAAAGAGCTAGAAGGGTTATTCTTGGATTGGAACAAAAAAAATCCTTTTCTCCATGGAATTTCTTGGACTAGTGTGATGGAGGTAGCTATACGTTGTATCCAATGGACTGTAGCTTTAGCTTTTCTTCGCAAGAAAGGATATACGGCTAATGGTGCCTTGCTCATGGATATGGAGAATGGCATCAAAAATATGGCTTCTTATATCGCACAACATTATTCCAGATACTCTTCTGCCAATAATCATTTGCTGGTTGAAGCTACAGCCATCGCCTATGCCGGTTTTGCTTTTGGCAATGAGGTATGGACACAGCTTGCCATCCGCATCCTCGATGAAGAATTGATGAAGCAGAATTATAAGGATGGTGTAAATATGGAGATGGCCTTGCATTATCAAACCTTCGGAATGGAGGCGTACGCTTTGGTGATGCACCTGATGAGATGTTATGATATGAAGATTCCTGAGACTTGGAAGAGGTTGATGGAAAAACAATGTGAGTTTGTAGCTTGTTCTATGGTGAATGAGGCTAAGGCTTGCGAATTTGGTGATAACGATGAGGGTAAGATATTAGATTTGGAAGGTGGAGAAATCTGCCATTACCGTTATCTTCTTCAACTTTGCTCCTTGGTGTTGGGGAAAAGATATGAAAGCTTTGAACATTTGTCCGAGACAATATCTTGGCTCTATTCTGAGACAGAAATCGAAACCTTGAAGCAATTGCCTTTATGGAAGCCTTCACAAAGTAGGACTTTTGAGGAAGGTGGTTATACTTTCCTGAGAAGCAAGAATGGTAAGGTTGTAATAGGTATAGATCATGCACCCTTAGGTTTTGGAAGTATTGCTGCCCATGGACATGCTGATGCATTGAGTTTTCAACTTTATGTAGATGGCGATTGTATCTTAGGAGATCCTGGAACATATATCTATCATTGCAATATTCAGAAACGAGACGAGTATCGTCGTTCATGTAATCATAATACAGTTTGGGCTATGGATCAGGAACAAAGTCAGATGATGGGGGCTTTCCTTTGGGGAAAGAAGGCTGATACTAACCTTTTGAAGTCTGATTTGACGGAAAATCAGGATTCCCTTCTTGCCGAATGCGTTTGGCAGAATGGTAATAAACATAGTCGCTCTTTCTGCTTTAATAAGGCAGACAAATTGGTTATTGAGGATGATATGGCGACAACAAGTGATAGTTATGCTACTTTGGTGTTGCATCCTGCTTGTCAAGTGAAAGTTGAAAATGGAAAAGCAGTCATCCAACGAGGAGCCATTACTGTTTGTATAGAGACAAATATAGAGCCAACAATAGAGAAATGTTGGTATTCTGAAGAATATGGAAAGGAGAACGAAACGCACAAATTGTGCTATCCTTTAAATGATAATAAATTAAAAACTACAATATGGATAGAAAAGTATTGATTATCGTAGAGAACTTGCCTGTGCCATTTGACACTCGTGTCTGGCAGGAGGCAACAACATTAGCAGCTAACGGTTATACTGTTTCTGTAATTAGTCCTACAGGTAAGGGCTATGACAAGGAGTATGAATTCCTGCAGGGTGTACATGTTTATCGCCATATATTGCCAAAGGATGGGAATGGTGCTTTAGGATATGCTCGTGAGTATGGCGCAGCTTTGTGGCATGAGTATCGTTTGGCTAAGAAATGTTATAAGGAAGTAGGTTTCGACTGTATTCACGGTTGTAATCCACCTGACGATATTTGGATGGTAGCTAAACTCTTTAAGAATAAGGGTGTTGATTATATCTTTGACCATCATGATATCTGTCCTGAATTGTATGAGGCTAAGTTTGGTAAGACTTCGGGAATGTTCTATAAGAGCCAGTTGTGGTTGGAACGCCAGACTTATAAGCACTGTAAGTTTGCATTTGTAACTAATGAGAGTTATAAGAAGATTGCCATAGAGCGTGGTGGAATGAAACCTGAGGATGTCTTTGTGTTGAGAAGTGGTCCAAAGCTGGAGCGTCTGAAAATTCAGGAACCAAAGAATGAAATCAAGCGTGGCAAGAAGTTCATGGTTGGCTATCTTGGGGTAATCGGTCAGCAGGAAGGTATCGAATATCTTTTGAAGGCTGCTAAATATATCAAGGAGTTACCTGGAAGAAATGATGTGTTCTGGGGTATCGTTGGTGGTGGTCCTGATGTAGAGCACATGAAGAAACTGAGCCATGACATGGGCTTGGACGACATCGTAGAATTTACAGGTCGTGTACCTGATCAGACATTGCTTGACTACTTGAATACTGCTGATGTTTGTGTCAACTCTGATGAATATAATGCCATGAATGACAAGAGTACCATGAATAAGGTATTGGAGTATATGGCATTGGGCAAACCTTTAGTTCAGTTTGATTTGACAGAGGGTAGATATTCTGCACAGGAGGCATCACTTTATGCTAAGAGAAATGATGCTGAAGATATGGCAAAGAAGATTCTGGAATTGCTTGATAATCCTGAGAAGCGTAAGCAAATGGGTGAATATGGTAGAAATCGTGTCATCAACGAATTGAGCTGGGAGCATACCAGCAAGGCTTTGCTTGAAGGATATGATAGATACTTTAAAATGAGAGGGAAGTAAATAGTGAGATTGTAGCTTAAATAATATGAAAGTAAAAGGAAATCATATAGGTATAGATAAAACGAAAATAGTTCAGGTTTGTAGCTATCAAACTTACGGGCACGCCTATGCCGATCACGCCATTGAGAAGGGTGTGGCGGCAGAAGGCTTTTTTCTAGAAAGGAAACCAAATGCCAAATTCCAATCCAAAAGTGATGTTGTGAGGGGGATAGTCTATGGATTTATTAAGATGATTTTGAACTTCTGGAAGTTTAGAAATGTAAAGATATACTCAAGCGGGGGGGGATTTCGTGCATGCTTTTTGCACGCCTCTTCGGTAAGATGTTAGGCAATAGACATCATCTCTATCTCCACAATTTCTACCTTCATAGTTTGAGTAAAAACAAGTATGTGCAGTTGGTATTGCAATTTTTGATGAACAATGACAACTTGACACTGATAGCGCAGACTCCCGGCGAAATAGACTTTTACAGGCGATTGTCGGAGAGAATAAACATCTTATTTGTACCATATTGTTCTGATGTGAAGGAACAACATACGGATGTGAAATTGGATGATGGATATATCTTTACGGGCGGTTATACTAATAGAGACTACCCTTTGATGCTGCAATTAGCAAAGCGAATGCCAAAACGGAGGTTCTTATTCGTAGCAAGCAAATTGAACAAAGGGTTAAATAGCTTGCCATCCAATGTTGAGTTAAAGCGTGATGTGAGTCCGCAGGAATTTGGCAAACTCATGGAGGGTGCATCCATTGTGGTAGTACCATTGAAGGAAGATGTTGGAAGCTCGGGGCAGATGCTCTGCATACAGTCTATGCGCTATCATAAGCCCATCGTCTATACAGATGTTTCTTCCATTAACTACTACTTTACAGAAACTTCAGGAATACCTTACGAAATGGGTAGTTTGGAATCCTTGCAAAGAGCGATATCCACTTTATATGCAGACGAGGAGAGTGCTCGCAAAATGGGAGACAATGCCTATAATGAAAGTTTGAAATATACATCGGCAAGAGGATTGGAGATGGTAGACAAGATAGTTTTAGGCTGTTGAAGGAAATTTTATAAATAATGAATTTTATATCTGACGGAATGATAAAAACACGTAAGGATATGTGGACTTATATCCACGTGGAATAGTTATATTTTACTTATGGGAAAACAACAAAAGTTTTTCTTTGATTTCCTAAGATTCTGTATAGGCTCAGAGTCAGAGATACCTGATTCCTTGGTAGATGCGGATTGGAAGGAGCAATATGCTATTGCCAAGAAGCAATGTCTGGTGGGTGTTCTTTTTGATGGTATAAAGAAGCTGCCAGCTGAATATGTGGGGATGAAGAAGGAGTTGCTGCTTCAATGGATGGCGGAAAGCCAAATGTTGGAGAAAGCGAATGTTCGGCTGAATGATGCTGCCATCCAGGTCTCTGAGTGGTTCCGGAAGAAGGGATTCAGGACCTGTATCCTGAAAGGGCAGGGGAATGCAATGATGTATCCGAATCCATATTCCCGTACGCCTGGTGATATTGATATCTGGGTGGAAGGTGGAGACAAACGGGTTATCTCCTTTGTCCGCTCTATCTCGCCTCATGAAAAGGCGTGCTATCACCATATCGAGTTCCCTTCGTATAAGGGTGTGGAGGTGGAAGTGCATTATCGCCCTAGCTTCCTGCTGTGCTTCTGGCATAACAGAAAACTTCAGAAATATTATGAGAGGGTGAAGGAGGAGCAGTTCTCGCATCGGGTGATGTTGGGGAAGCAAGGGGAGGTTGCGATTCCGACAGTGGAATTCAATCTCATCTTCCAATTGACTCATATCTTTACACATTTGATGAACGAGGGTATTGGGTTGAGACAACTTTTGGACTACTACTTTGTTCTTTCAATGTCAAGTGTTAACTGTGAAATGTTAACTTCCTTGCAGAAGGAATTGAAGGAATTGGGATTGTGGAAGTTTGCTGGGGCTATCATGTATATTATGCATGAGGTGTTCGGCATGCCTGCCTCTCGCCTTATTGTTCCTACTAATGAGAAGTATGGTAAGTTTGTGCTGAATGAAGTGCTGGAAGCTGGGAACTTCGGTAAGCATGATGAAAGGAATCGCTTCGGGAAATCGCAGCTTGGACATAATCTCCAAAGGGTATATAGGGATATAAGATTCGTGACGTATTTTCCTGCTGAGGCTCTATCCGAGCCTATCTTCAGAGTTTGGCATTATTTCTGGAGGATGAAGAGCCGAAAATAACAGATTTATGGGTGAACGGCTCCCTCTCCCCTTTTCAATTAAGCTACTTTTTGGGGATGGAGTCTAGTAGCCCTTTTAATAATAACAATCAAAAACTCACAAGCTTATGAATGATGGAAGATATTCTACCTTCATTGACATGAAGAAGATGAAGGAAAATAGTTTGATATGCGATGAGAAAGCATTGATACACCAAAGACAATTAGATGAGATTTGCAGAATCATCAAAGAGAGGATGGAATATGGAGAATATAATCCATCCCAAAAGATTAAGTCGGAGAATGATGTCATCTCTATCTTTGCAAGACGAGGTGCTGGAAAGACTACTTTCGTAAAGTCTTTGAAGAAGTTGATTCGTGAGCATGTGAATCAAGATGCTTTTCATGGTATCGACTGTAGCAAGCTCGTTGTGATAGACGTGATTGAGCCTAACCAGATTCAGAAAAAGGAGAACTTTATGATTCGCTTCCTTGCTTCCATTCACGGTAAGTTTTTATATTTGATGGAAGATTATAAAGAGAATGATAAAAGACGTTTTGATGAAGCAACATCAGCTTTGTATGAGGCTCTGCCTATCATAGATGGTGTAGGAAAGTTGGGCATGTATGCAGATTGGACGGATGCGGATTATGTGGCAGATAACTTTGTGAACCTTGCCATGAAGGCAAAGGACTTGGAACGCCGTTTCCATGAGTATATCAATGTGGCTCTGAGTATTCTTAACAAGAAGTCTCTGTTGTTTATCCTTGACGACTGCGATGTGAACATAGAAAAGACTTTTGAGATATTGGAGACCATCCGTCTTTATTTCACTTCGCCACAGATTATTGTCGTGATGACTGGTGATGCCAATCTCTATGGAATGACTATCAGGCAGAATTATTGGAAGTTTTTCGAGAAAGACTTCCTGGAGAAGGAATGTGAGAACTCTGCTTCCGCCGACCGCAAACGGGCAGCCTATCGTAAGATGGTGAACCGTTTGGAAACTCAGTATCTCCAAAAGATGATAAAGCCTGAATATCGTATACTTTTGGATAATGTGTATGAAAAGTATCGTTATAACAGAATCATTACCAACCAAGGAAAAGATAAGAATAAGGCTGAATCATATTCTGTGACAATACGTTTCTCCAATGGTACGACCCAAGACTTGAGGGTAATCTATGAGGAGATTTTCTCATATTTGGATGTCATCAGCATGGATGAGACAGACAAGGCTACCTTTGTGAATCATGTACTGAGACAGCCTTTCAGAAACCAATATAGGTTGCTTTCTGTATATGATGACTTCTTGCGTGACAACTCTCAGCTATCGGAAGAAGAGAAAAAGATTGCTTTGACGGATAAGCTGCTGAAAGTATTTGAGGTGTATATCAATCAATATGCCGCAGATAATAAGCATTTGATGGCAAAGACATCCATGTATGCTGGATGGATTATGAAATTCTTGATAGACAACAAGATTGTGGCTACAGGCAGTCACATGATGCCCAATATGGAGGATGACAGCTTGAACAATGCCATATTGGCTTTATGTACTTCATGTACTCGCCAGATTCATACAAATCCATCCATAGCCTTTGATTTTCTGGTCCGTGTGTCTTTTATCCGTCAGGTACTCCTTTCTTTGGGAGAAGATGGCTCAAAGTTGAATGACTTTGCCCACATATACTATGATTCAGGCACCAATAAACTATTGGGTAATGTGTTGGCATATGCCAATGCAGAAATGAATATGATACCAAGCATCCGTCCAGAGAGCAATTTGCAGAATACAATGGCGGGGGTATTTGCTATTAATAAAGACCTGGTTCTCCAAAATGGTGTTAAGGGATTATTGGTAAGATTGATTCAATTGAGAACCATTTCTTCTGATATGTCTGAAACAAAATTTTGTTCGATTTATCGCCTGTTTGCTGCTATCGCAGAGATATTGAGAGTGACGGAAAATATCAATGTAGAAGAAGATGAGAATGGAGAGAAGCGTAAGGCAGTTATTAAAGCCAAGTTGCAGCATTTGGCCCAAATACATACATATATTGAACCAAATGACTTGAAGCCTGGCAATAAATTGAGAAACAAAGTTGGAACTCAGATAAATTTTAATATCGAGGATGCTTCTACGGCAATTGATGATTATGTGGAAATACTTTGGCAATGGATTTCGGACTATAGTCAAGTGGATAGGTTGACACCTTATAACTTGGATCGAATCTTTACGAGAATGTACTATACTCTTAATGACATTACACCAAATGGTACTGTTAATGAGAGTGCTGAAATGAGAGAATGTTTTTCCAACTATATTCTTGCATTCTGGAATGCTTGTATCGTAGAAGATTGCATTGTAAATGGAGAGGTTAAGGGTATAGAACTGGGACATGAAGGTAAAATTGTAGATATATTCATGTACAACTATTGGAAAAGATTCTTGGAAAATTATCAAGAAAAGAACTCTTTTGCCAAATGGATGATTTCTTGCCCTTTACTGCAAAGTTATGTAGCAGGACGTGTTCTTAAATTTGTAGATAAAATAGAAGAAAAAGAAGATGTGCCAGAAGATGTGCTCAAAGAAAATGTTGAGTGTAACCAACTTGTCTTTTTAGTGAGTCAGCAAAAAATCATAGCTGAACAAAAGAAGACTCTAGAGGAAAAGAAAACGGAAAATCTTAATAATCAGTTTGTTTTAAAGGCTGAGCGTGATAATGCAGATAAGCTTTTTAATAAAGAGGTAGAAATCCAGAATGCAACTAATGAGCTGGCAAAGAAAACTATTTCTGCAAAAAGAAGAGAACTATTGGCAAAGCAATTGAGTGATTTACTCAAGGAAAAGAGAAATTTTGAGGATTTGGCTTTTGAAGACGAGGATACTATTGTAGAAAAACTACGTTCTTTAAAATATTCACAACGTATAATTCTTAGAGAGTTGTCAAGATTGAATCGTAAGGATATGGAAATATCTAAACAAATTGATGCGTTGAAAAACAACTCGCCAAAATCATTCCAAGATGTCAATCAAGCTGAGGTTTATCCTTTCTCTGTGATTTTAGAATTTTCAAAATAAGTATATCATGAGACTCCCATTTACAGCATATCTCCTTAATGATGAGTGGACATTAGTAGCCTACGAGCATGGTGAGCAAACATCGATGGCTGATATACTCCGACGGCTCTATATGCTTGGCAAGGCTAAGGATGTGTACCAACCTGATTATTGCTTTGAAGGTTCTTTTGAGGAGGAAATGCGAGAGTTGGGTTGTAATGACAAGTGCAGCCTGTCGCAATTCATTGTCAAATCGTTGAAATATTTGGCAAAGCGTTACTTGACGTACTTGAAAGGTAACTTGTATGTAAAGAAAAATATGCTTGACGAATGGATGGATGTGGTAAGGGTATTTCCGCCCTTGTTGATAGAGGCTGCTTTCTTTTTGGATGATTCGGAGTTTGAAAAGGATGAGTGTAAGTTCTTTCGTGAAGTACTGAAGAGCAACTTCACTTCCACTGCAACCAAACGCCCATACAACCGCAACCTTGAAAAAATGGTGACGGATGAACAGGGATTGATAGACCTGCATATCCATATCAACGGTACCGCTGAGACTGATTATATCTGGTGGACGCAAATCGGAAATGTGGAGAAATGGATATTTTCATTCAAGTCAGCCTGGAACAAGTATTTCGTGAGGATGCAGAGGGAACAGTTGACAACTGTGCCACTGAATGACTTTGTGAACAGGATACGAACAGGAAAGAAACTGTTGAATTCAATCATTCATACGATTCCCAAATATTCCAAGGGAAAAATTCCTCTTTCTTTCCCATACGAATATTGGCATCCTTCATACGGGAAAAAAGACAATCCGCAGTTGGCTGTCGGGGCATATTTCTATTTGAAGGTTCTTAAGATGATGGATGCTGGAGAATTGGATGGGAAGACCGTGAAAAACTTTCACCGTCTCATCCTGATTCTTGGCAGTATCCACAAGATGATGGTACAGCAGGAATGGCAAAAGGGATTCAAGCAGTTCCAAATGGTGACAGAAAACGGATTCAGATGGCGACATGAGGAAAAGAATATAGAAAGCCGCCTAAGACAACTGAGCTACGACAATGACTTTCTGTTTCTGAAGCATATCGAGGGACGGTTTTCACCAAAGGGTACACTCTATGAAAATCTTGCTTTAGTGCAGGGTATCATTAAAGGATATGAAAATTACAAAACAAGGTTGGCGGATAAGTTCGGCAAAGGCTTTGCTCCTAAATTTCAACTGGTGGCTCACTTTATCAAGCAGAAAGATACAAAACCAACTGACAGGCAGATAAGGCACCGGGAGGTTCGTAAAGGTATTCGCAGAAAAGGTCATGCTCTCTATTTGATGATGCTATATGCTTCATACAAGAAAATCAAAGAGTGTGAGGTTGTGGGCATTGATGCCGCAGCCAATGAGATGGATGCTGGACCTGAGGTGTTTGCTCCGACCTTTCATTGGCTTCGCAAGAAATGGAGAGAAAGGAAGAAAGACATTCAGATTACTTTTCATGCTGGTGAGGACTTCGTACATTTGTTGAGCGGTCTTCGTATGATGGTGGAAGCCGTAGATTTCTTGGATATGGAACAAGGCGACCGCATCGGTCATGGTACGGCGGCAGGAATAGAACCTTCGCTCTGGATGAACCGTATTGGAAAGACGGTGAAAATGAGGAAGGGCGAATGGTTGGACGATTTGATTGTTGCCTACCATTTGATTTCCGGCAATGAAAACAAATATAACGACTTGATACAGTTGCTGCCCAAACTTCATAATCGGATTATGGATTTACATAAGGAAATCTATGGCACATTCAATAGCATCAAGGAAATGACGGATGCCTGGGCTTTCAGAAAATATGATGGTGACATCCTCCGGGGCTACACCCATATAGATAAGTTTGATTTTACAGAGATGGAAAAAGTGACGAAAATGTTCAAGGACGATACGGCAGCAAAGAGACTTTACCGGAAGTATCATTTTGATACGAAAGTGAAGACAGAATATAACAAGTTTTGCGACGTGGATATTGAGAAAGGGCTTTTTACGGCAGAAAACCTATATCATATTCAAAAGCTGGTGCTCAACAAGATAGCTATGAAAGGTGTCGCCTTGGAAGTCTTGTTGACGAGCAACACTGCCATCAGTTTTTATCGTGAAAGCAAAGAGCATCATTTGGAAAAATGGCTTGTTGATGATCTTGATGAGGAAGGAATGTTGACACCACCGATAGTTGTGGGAAGTGACGATCCTGGCATTTTCATGACGAACATCTATATTGAGTATGCCCGTATTGCAACCTATCTGGAGCAAAAGGGATATGGCTATACGGAACGTATGCATATCCTTGAGGATTTGATCAAGAATGGCGAATACTTTAAATTTGGAGGTTGAGATATGACGGTAGCGAATCTGAGTGTTATAGTTGCTGGCTATGCATTATATCAGAATGTAAAGGATTTGCATGGCATATTTACCTTGTATTGTCAACAGACTAAAGAACAATTTGTTTTTTTGTCTGAATCAATGACTAATTCTCGCTTGTACTATTTCCGGTATGATAAGAAAAACTATGTGGCTGGGCGACATTCTGTCTTCTATGATTATGCCGAACATCAGCAATATCATATAGTTGGTATTTCAAGAAATTCTTTTGATATTATGAATGTTACAGAGAGGGAATTTGCTAATGTTAAGAAAAATGGTGAGAATTACAGAATCGTGGATTACAAGGAAAAGAAGGCTTACGATTTTGAACTGGTAAAAGGAGAATAGAATTAAGGCTATGGATTTTCAAAAACAATTTGATACAGTGACAGGGGCATTGAACATCTTTGATATGTCGTACTTGGTATCAGGTGCAACCATGTTGGGAGTGTTGGTATATGCGTTTCCTAGCTTGAAAGATTTTGTGTTTCATAAAGACCAGGTAACGGTATCTATAATAATATGTATTGTTATAGCATACGTGTTGGGGATGATAAGTTGGATAGCTGGTAAGCAGTTCCGATATTGGATGATGAAGCACTTTGGGGATAAGAAAACGAATGATGAGGATTTTGAATCCAAATTTCAAGAAACAGCCCAGTGTTTTGACTTCCAAGGTGAGATTATCAAGAAACTGATGCAAGATAATTATAGTGCAGCCTATTCCTATATGTGGATGAGATTGGACAAATCACAGGATGAAGACTGCCGAAGCAGATTTGTATTTGCTTCTCGTTCATGGGTGCTGAGAGCTATATATGAAGGACTGATTCCGCCAGTCTTCGTTCTTGCAGCAACGATATTGTTCAAGTATTTCTCTGTGTGGAAAGGTTGGTGTGAAACATTCTGTCAATGGTTGGGTGGCTGGAGTGGCGTACTGATTCCCTCGTGGGGAGAGAACGCCATAGTAGGTCTTCTAGGAGTGGTCATAATGACCTCTATAGCATATATTATCGTGAAACTCTTGGCAAGAGAAGCCAGAAGATGTGCTAATACACAGATAAGAGAAGTGATAGTGGCGTATTATCATTTTATTGAAGATAGAGAACAAGAAAGCCAGTTAGAGGCAGAAAACGATGTACTGCAAAATGCACACGTGGCCGAAGAACGCCACTTGCATAACAATACTCCTTTGCAGAAAATTATAAATTGGTTAAAAAGAATATAATTATGAATACTATAATCCTATACATATCGGACATCCATTTTACTGGTAAAAGAGCAGAAAATGAAGGTGTCGTCATCAATGCCTTCATTCGTGATGCAAAAAAGCAACTTGAAGAGATTCCGCACAAAGACGCATTTGTCTTTGTTGGTGGAGACTTGGTGCAGAAGGCTGATGATAAAGAATCATATGACAATTTCTGGAATGATATGATAGTTCCACTTATGGCATTAGGTATCAAGAAAGAACATATCATTTGCGTTCCAGGAAATCACGACATCCAAAGAACAAGCATAGAGGAAAACAAAATCGTTTACTCTTCTATTGTCAGTCAAGACTTTACCGAATGTAAATTCAATGACTTGTTGGAAAGCGAGACTCAGGCCAATTTGTTAACAAATAAATTTGGGAATTACGAGAACTTTCTGAAAGAAAAGTTAGAATGTCCTCATTACAATTCCATTGGTTATCAGATAGAATTGAACGATGAATGGAGTGTTTATTGTCTAAATTCTTCGCTGACTTCATTTGCAGGAATTGACGATTCAGACTATCCTTTGCTAAAGGATGACAAGGGAAGATTAAATATCGCAACAAGAGCATTGTATCAATGGGTAAATGTCAATTCCAAAAAGAAAATTCTGGTCTTACATCATCCATTCGAATTCCTAACGGAATGGGCAGCTTCTGAATTGAGAAAGATTGTGAAATTACATTTTGACTTGGTTCTGACTGGTCATACACATGAGCAAAATATCCTATGCAACAATAATAACTCAGACAGTTTCATCTGGTGTATGGCTCCACAGCTTTATACTGACAAAACTGACAAGTTGGGATATTGTATTATAGAGTTGAAAGATAATGCAGTTGATAAGATAACATATAGGGAATGGTTCTCCAGTCGCAACTCTTTCCGCAAGGGTATTGATTTCACAGAAGATGAAGACGGAGTTATCAAGTTTGACAGTCCTAAGACTTTTGTTACAGATCCAATTACGGTTAAGATGGAAGAGCGTTTTCGGGACACAATGAACGTATATGGAGACCAACCGCTTATCTGGATAGACCGTTTCTTCAGTTTGGAAAGATTCGATCGCTCTTACAGATTCAAAAAAGATAATCTGTATGATGAAACAGACATTATGGACACACCTAATAATCTCAAGATTATCACACCTGCACAATATGGATTAAGTTCGTTTGCATGGCACTTCATCCTTAAGCAATGGAAAGAGCGCAAAGAATTTTGCCTTTATATAGATGGTGGATTAATAAGAAAAGGTGCTGTGAGCAAGGTTATTGACGCTCAATTAAAGGCTTTTGATGTAAAAAGAGAGGATGTAAAGCGCATTATTATTGATAATTGGGTGATTACCAACAAAGATGCCAAAACAATATTGACAAATATAACGCAAGACTATCCTCAAATACCGATTCTTATATTATGTCCTATGTTGGAAAAAACGTTGGTTGAGACTGAAAATGTAGCAACTTCAGAATTTGATTTTGCTATATTGTATATGGCTCCATTGCAAACAAGCCAAATCCGTTCCATGGTTGAGATATACAATAGGTACAAGCATATAGGTCAGAATGACATTGTGTTGAAAAGATTGGATGACGACATCCAAAACTTTAACATGCACCGCACGCCATTGAATTGCATCACCTTGTTGGAGGTATTCAGCAACTCTTTTGATGAGAATCCTGTAAATAGAACAGCTGTAATAGAAAAAGTATTGAGAATCATCTTTGACAACGAGGAGGTTCCACACTATAAATCTTTACCAGATGTAAAAGACTGCGAGTTTGCCCTTGGGTATTATTGTGAACAGATGATAAGAAAAGAAGAGTTTTACTTCAATGCCCAACAATTCAGTGATGAGCTATACGATTTTTGCCGTACTCAAAAAATAACAATAGACGTCAACTATCTTTTTGATTTATTGCTCAAAAATCATATAATTTGCCAGTATGAAACCAATTTGTATGGATTTCGGTTTGCTTACTGGGTATACTATTTCGCAGCAATGCGAATGTCTAAGAGTAAAGACTTTGCCCAATTTATATTAGACAAGGAAAATTATGCCCATTATCCTGAAGTTATCGAGTTTTACACAGGCAGTGATAGAACAAGAAACGATGCTGCAGACATAGTGAAGAGAGACATTGTTCGTATTTCAAAGACTGTGCATGAAAAAGTTGGTATGCCTGAAGGTATCAATCCTTTTTCTCGGTTACGACTTGAAACAACAGACGAACAAGTCAAGAAGGCAATCAAGCAGTTAGAGAATAATCTTCAAAAGACAAAGTTGCCAAATGAAATAAAAGATGCTGTTACAGATAACAACTATAATCCTTCTACACCTTTCCATCAAGCTGTTTATAAGGTATTTGAAAACTATTCAGTAAACTATTTGCAAGAAATGATAGGTATAGCCTCTAAGACATTGAGAAATAGTGATTATATAGAACCGGAGAAAAAAGTAGAACTCTTAACTGCAATAACAAACGCTTGGTTTGACACAATACGAGTAATATATTTAATGGCACCTGCTTTGGCTAAGGATGGTGTTGCCAGATACGATGGCTTTAGCCTAAAACTAACAGAAGGGTTTGATAAACTTAAAGATGACCCTAAAAGACTGCTGTTAGCTATCATTGCGGCTATCCCTGAAAATTTGGTTCTTTGGTATAAAGACAACATCTATTCTTCAAAACTGGCTCAATTGATATTTGACAAAATTGCATCTGAGGGAAATTCTGTCATAAAGCACCTTTTGATTTGCATTATAATACATGAGCAACCAGACAGATGGAATGATGTCGTAAGAAAATATATGTCAGAATTGGATAAACATTCTTTTTTCTTTGGGGATACTCTTGATACATTGAAAACAATGTACGCAAATGGTGTCATGTCCGAAGCGAATATTGCGAAAACAAAGGATTTAATACTCTTAGGTTATACAAAACTGGTCTCTAATGACAATAGAATGCATCCGGGAAACATGAGACATATAAACAAACAAGTTGCTCTGCCCAATAGAGAGGAAAGTGAGGAAGACTTGTAAAAAAATAATGTCTGCCATATCGAATTGAAAAGAAAAAAACTTATGAATCCAAACAACACCCAACACAAATCATTCCTCTGGCACCTTGACTTCGAGCCATTCACATGGCACACCTTCTATGGTGAGCAATGTCCGCCATTTGTTACCGTAGAGAACAAGGAGGCATGGAAACGCTATCTGAAAAAAGTCATCAAGAAGCATCTGAAGGCAGAGGTGATGAATACACCAGAGTTCAGAGATATTGAACTCAAGATTAGGGAAGAAAAACTGCTGCGCATAAAATGGGACGAGCAGCGGAAACGGTCTATGGAAAAGCAACGGTATCGCGCCAGGATGGAGCGACCGAGAATCAACTATATTCCGAAAGGGCTGAGCGTGGACTATGAAGAGGAATACTCCAAATATCTGATGCAGGAAGTAAGCTTTGTGCCAAGAGATAATGATGACTTTACGGCTCAGCTGCGACTGCTGGAACGATGGCATAAGAAATCCATTCCACAGATATTGGAGAAGAACAGACCCGATGCAGCGTATGCCATCGCCATGACGCTGTGCAAACATATACCTCTGCTCATCAACAGAGATGACATACAAGAACTGGTAGGCGAATACAAAAGACGTATCGGGAAACTGATATTCGACAGCTATCAAGCTCTGGTGGAAGCTGTCAAGATATGGAACCACGAGGAGAAACGCCAGGAGGTATGCCGCTATATCAAAGAGACAGCAGGACAATACCCCAATCATCGGGGCATGAAGAAAAAGTTGATGGACTTGATGCCAGAGACACCATTTGAAGGTGAACCGATGGCTGTGACTCGTGAGCCAAATGACATGGAGAAAGCACTCCTGTAAATTATCAACTACAACAATAATGAAACAGAAGCAATGAGAGAAGCACCAATAATTTTACCAGTGTTCACAACCAGTGTGCCTTTGGATTTTCCGTCTGAAGGCACGTTTGCGTTCAATAAGAAAACCCATAAGCAGTTGGAGGTGACGGTGAGAATCAACGAACACCAGTACTTCAACATGAACTTCCTGAACCACGACGGATATATCATGGCATGCTGCAGATGGGCGCATGTACTGGACTTTGCAGAAAACGGTTATGACCGTTACGAACAGATCATCAAAAAACATTTCCGGAAGAAATATCCTGTCATCAGCAGTCTGTATGGACAACATACTGATACGGCTGAGGACATCCACATCTCCCCCATCGGCTTTGAGGGTAATCCCAAAGAATGGTATATCTCCATGCGCATCTATGGAGAGAAGTTCGATGACCTGCTGCATGGCAATTTGCTGATGAACGTGGCGTTTGCTTCTGCCGTGGGGAATCTGTGCATGGCAAGCGTGGATGTGTTCAAGGAAATCATGAAGAGTGATGCCAAGCAGCCGAAGATATTGCTGAAGGAGTTGACCGGTATCGACGAGATAGACAAGGACTTTGACTTCGGCAATTATCTGGATGCCAGGAATCCAGAGACAGGCGAGATTATATCTACCGCGAGAGAAGATGGTAAGGCTTCGGGAGTGGAGTTGCCTGAGGAAATAGAAATACCACAGAATATGGAGATGTACCCTGTCAGTACCTATTTATTTTTCTTCACGAAAACGCTGAAAGACATGGACTTTGTCATATTCATTAATGCCTTGTATTTTGAAATCTATGGCATGATGAGGAAGTTGAAGGAATATGGTTTCTTTACAGACGAAAAGTTGGAAGAACTGGAGAAAACCGTTTCTATCTTGGGTGACAAGGTGATAGCAGGAGAAGATGCCGGTACAGAGCGACTGCGGATTACAACAACAGTATATTCGATAACGTCGAAGATGCGTACACCATTGTTGGAAGAGAAATACCATGTCAAAGAGACAGAAGAAGGTAAGTTTGCCTTGGAACTGGATGGGTATATCAAGAAACTGATATGGAGAAAATGGGATACCACCTATCTGGAAGAGCGAATGAAGCAAGAGGATGAGGTCACGGCAAAGGTAGAGGCAGCCCAAGCTCTTGTCAAGAAAAAGAGTGCAGAATGGAAAGCCATCATGGAAGGAATGTCGTTTAACGCCTTTCTGTTGTTCCACAGTAAGATGAATGAACTGATGAAGACCAAGAAGGCAACACTCGTCAAGTATGGTTTCCTGGCATCGGAGATGCTGGATAACCATAAGCGCTATTGGGCAAGTTCCTACTATTGGCACAACAAGAAATATGATGAATATGAATATACGACGTTCAGAAAACAGACTGAAATCATCGTAACCATCTTCTATGAAGGTATTCTGAGAGGAACACAGTATGGCAATCATCCTAGAACGAAATATGCCTTGAAGATTCATCGCATCATCGAGGAATTGATGAATAAAGACTGGAGTAAAGTCAACGAGACACTTAAATAATGAAGGAAATCAAGTTATTTGATTACCAAGAGGATATGAAGGAATGGATTGAGAAGGCGTTGCGCCTTCATCGGTCCGTGATGGCATAAATGCCAACTGGAACAGGTAAGACATACCTGTTAACAGCTGTCATAGACTCTTTCGTGAGCAATAATCCAATGGAGAAAGTATGGATAGTTGCCCATAGAAGAGAGCTTGTTTCGCAGATAGACGAAACTGTAAGAAAGTTCCATTCCTATTCCGCATCAAACACCTCTTCCCTATTGTCATCCGTCAAGGCGATGTCCATTCAGTGGCTGATGAGACACTATGACGAGATAGAGGAAGAACCGGGAATGATAGTGATTGACGAGGCGCACCATGCGCTTGCTAAGACATACCAGGGAATGTGGGAGAGATTCCCAAATGCTAAGTTTCTGGGACTGACAGCTACACCTTGCCGTTTGAACGGTAAGGGATTCACAGACCTGTTTGACGTATTGGTACAGTCCTGGAGTGTTCCTGAGTTTATCAGCAAGGGAAGATTGGCGACATACGATTTCGTGAGCATTAAATCGGATGGTGTGACGCAACGGCTCATCGATTCCTTGCAGAAGCGAGGTGCAGATGGTGACTACCAGAACAAGGAAATGGATATGTTGCTGAATAAGAAGCCGAGCATCGAAAGGCTCTATCAGAGTTTGGAAGAATTTGGTAAAGACAGAAAGGGCATCGT
>ERZ773221.1298-NODE-1298-length-24355-cov-19.867531_pt1 | contig 24355 bp, 19 predicted proteins | sample MGYA00580994_ERZ773221 | MGnify/ENA primary metagenome ERZ773221 (study PRJEB29015, sample SAMEA2737758) | human gut metagenome | biome: human gut; feature: human-associated habitat; material: faeces | place: China | collected 2012 ... | reverse complement strand
AGCGTACCGGTCACCGGAGAACTGGACGACGGCACTGCGAAGCAGTCATTTCAGCGCGGCAGCCCGTCGGGGGATTATTTCTGACAAGTTTGTAGAAGCAATTTTGCAGTTTTGGCGCGAAAAGTGAGCGTTCATTAATTTGGTTTATTCGCATCCATCAGCGCTTTTAACTCCTCCGGCGTAAACGGTGGTTTGCGCCGGTGCAGCATCGCATGGCAATTAGGGTACACAGGCAGCAAAAAAACAAATGAGATCAATGTAATATATCTTCACTTGCAGGCTTGAACAGCAGAAAATTTGCGAGCATGATCGCAATTATTTCACTGCCAGGGATATCAATGGCTTCCAGTAAATCGCTACAGCAGGCAATTGCCAATATAAAAATCTGGCATAAGGGTGAACAGCGCGCACCGCATAAACCATTGTTATTGCTATATGTATTAGCGGGATACCTGAATGGACATCCACGCCTTTTCGATTATGGATCGGAAATCTACGAACCTCTGCACAGTTTACTGGAACGTTTTGGGCCACAGCGTTCACAGTACCGACCTGATATGCCGTTCTGGCGATTACAAGGCGACGGATTCTGGCAATTACACAATGCCGAGCTTTGCTCAACAGCAGGGAGCAGCCGACAACCGCCAGTGAAGGAACTGAACGAATACCACGTTGCAGGCGGTTTCGATGAACAGCACTACGCCCTGGTAACCGGCAATAAAAAACTCATCAATACTCTGGCGCAACAGATACTCGAAGCGCACTTCACCGAGAGTATTCAGGAAGAAATTGCTGACGAGCTGGGTTTTGATCTCCAGCAAATCCGTAAACAGCGCGACCCTTTATTTCGCAAAAATGTATTACGCGCTTATAACTACCAGTGCGCGATATGTGGCTTTAATATGCGCCACGACGACACCACCGTAGCGTTGGAAGCGGCGCATATAAAATGGAAACAGCAAGGAGGTCCTTGTGAAATTCCTAATGGCCTGGCGCTTTGCGCAATTCACCATAAAGCCTTTGATAAAGGATCGATTGGCCTGGATGAAAATATGCGGGTACTGGTATCAGATGCGGTAAACGGCGGAGGGATCGTTGAGAAACTATTCTGGGATTTTGACGGGAAAACTATTGCGTTACCACAGGTGCGTAAAAATTACCCTTTTGAGGGGTTTGTGGAGTGGCATCGGAAAGAGGTTTTTAGGGGGTGAGGTAGCCATTATATATCTTTCACCTAGAATTTTAAATGTAATAGATAAAGTATTTTCTGACACCGAAAGTATTATTTATAAGTACATAGCCACAAATTAATTTTAAAATCTCAATATAAAATACGTTTACAAATATTTTAGTCAGAGTAAATATATATTCATTATAAGAGAATCCAATTATTAACCAATCGACATTACAAATTAAAAAACAATTGGCATGTTGGACTGTACACTTATTTATATACATAGTAAATTTACATCTATTCATGATATAATTATCGTGATATCAATTCATTAATCAGGAAAATCATAATGGAATTATTAAATACTTATGATGATAAAGAAACAGCTGAAATATTTTTAGAAAGAATAGAAGGAGAGAAAAGATTAGCAAGTGAACGAGATGCTACTGAAACAGTCTATAACCTCTTCGGGCAACCAACCTGGAAAAATTTATATCTTCTTGAAATGTTTAACCTAAAAGAATTACAAGGGATTATAGAGTGTAGAAAAAATGGACAGCCTTTCGACCAGGAACGACACAGGGAAATAATAAAAATGCTTGAATATGCAGCAAAATCGTTTGATTTAATTATTCCTGCACATTGGCGATAATATCTGCTCCATATCTCACAGAGATATGGAGCAGAATCATATTTATTTACTCGCTAACCATCTTACTGAATAATTTCTCCAGATACACTGGACCAGTATCCTCAATAAAAAGCACATTTCTGGCTTCCAGGTTCTCTTTTGAATCAGGTACGTTTACTAAGTCAATATAACAAGTTTCAGAAACAATAAATGCACTTAATGATAAGTTATCATCCGATAATTTATGTTCAAGATTCTTAATTTCTTTATATAATCCGAACTTCGGATCATCAAGATTAAGATTGCGAATGCCTTTTGGATCAATAAGACTTAGCCATTGTTTACCACTTTTATCATCGACTAACCACAATAAGAAATCCGGATAAAAATTACCCGCAGTAGCAAAGCCCAGGCCTTTATTTTTAGAATCCGCATTTCTTAGCAGATATAAACTTTTATCACCAATAATTTTCTGCCCTTTTGTCGAATCAACAAAAGACTGAAGATCATGAACAAAAGTAATCTCGCTTGGCGCACCAAGTGCTGCCGGTCGCATTTTTAGCGGGATATTGGCATTTTTTTCAATCGAAAGAAGCGGGTAATAGAGATGTTTATCAAAGGTAATAGCAACCATCCCGGATGCACTCCAGGATTTTGCTTTACCGATTTCGCCGTCGATGACCAATTGTTGTAATTGTTCCAGCCGACTGGCATAAGCCAACCCATCATCAGTTTCTTCGATCTCGAAATGGTACATTTTGATCATGCCAGGATCATCTTCTTTCACCTGCGTGACTTCATAAAACTGACCTTCATAAGCATTTTTCAATGTGTTGTAAAAACGATCAGTATAATCAGTCAGCAGACGAAGCATAATATCTTCCTGCTTAGCAATATCTGCATATTGCTTAATCTCAAGCTCTGAAGCTGGAATCAAAAGGGTATACCAACTATTTCCGATCTTTGTCTTACCGGTACAAAAGTCGATCAAACGTTGTTTATCCACACGTAAATTTGACCAGCCGCGTTGTAGTTTATAATTCTGAATGGCGAGATAAAGCCGATCAAAATCAAACGCACTAATGATTTTATAATCTAACTTCGCTTCATTGCGCACGTTAACCGGAGTATTGTCCCCTTTTCTGCTGGTATCAATCGACTCAAGTTTCGGGTATAGGTCCAGCTTAATATGCGGCTGCTTAATTTTCCCCTGAAAATCAGCAGGAACTTCATACAATTCGGGAAAATAGACACGTTTAAAGCCGAGTCTTTGATTATCTTTATAACCATCTTTGAGCTTAAGTGTTTTAAGCCTGGTTGCTGGCATATTTGGCCGAGTTTCAAAATTCAGCTCAAGGATCTCGTCACTTGGCGTAATCCCTTCATCTTCCAGGTATTGTTTAAAGGTTGCCATGTAATCGGCACGTACACCGAATACATTCAGTGTCTCTAATTTTTCCAGATGCAACCCTTTCGGACGCTCACCGGGTGTACTGCGTTTCAAAGAATAATTGCGACCTTTAAGGCGAACGCCACGACCAAATAACTGAATGATCTGTGAACCTTCTCCACGGCCCATATTGAGCAATCCCATCGTTGAGACGCGCCAACTGCTCCAGCCTTCAGTAAATTTTCGCGAGCCGATCAAAATATGTAGTCGCGAGTCTTTGTCATTTAACGTATGAAAGAGTGACTTTGCAAAATCATCTCTCTGATAATCAAATGTCGTATCCTCTTCACACATTTTGTAAAGAGACGGTGCATCACCAATATTGATAAGGCCAAACGGTTCGGCCTCACCAACCTGTAATGCCAGTTCACCTTTACTGCCTATTAAATTCAGAACTCGCAGTCGCTGACCAGAGTGAGTGGTGTTAAACAAGCGAGAAAGAATATCTGCGTAGATATCTTCCGGAGCGTTCATTAGTGCAGTAAAGCGATTTTCAAAAATGTTACGCTCTTTGGTATCGAGGATTCGCGCTTTATTTTTAATGAGATCGTTAATCCACGCTTTTGCCTGCGTTTCGTGGTTTAAAAACCATGCTAAAAAACGCAATACTGCGTGAATGTCTGAATCTTCACCACTTACCGTATTACCGACAAAAACCCACAGCGGTTTTTCGATATTAAATTCACTTAATTTTTCTTTATTCTTATTGAATAAATATTGTTGCTGATAAAAGCTGAGCAAACACGCGGTAAAATACTCATACCGACGCTCATCTTTTTTATCCTCTTCAGGATTAAGGTTAAGAATCAGTGATTCTTTACCATAACCATCCTCATAGAAGAATTTATAGGAGTAATCGAACAGAATCGATTTTCCATAGACCTCTCGCGTCGCCTGAATACGCGCATCTCGTTTTTCTTCGCTGGTTAATGCTATTTGCGCTAACTCTTCTTCGTTCAGTTTACCTAAGGCCGTTGTTTCAAAAAGCAGCTTTGCTTTTTTCTTCTGAATTTCTGTTTCAACTGCCTCAACATTATTGCCACCGGCTACTGCCTGGCCAAAAGTTGCTGAATATTCAAACGCAAATCCGTCACGTGTTAATTTGTCACGACGGCGCATCCAGGCACCAGCAGCACTTCCGGTGCCTTTATGCCCTTCATCAATCAGAACCAGATTGTTGCCTTCAAATGCCTCAACGGCAACAGTTTTGTCACCCATTTCATCGGCAAGTTTATTGATATCAATAACTTCAATCGTGCCTTTGAAGGGCGCAGATTTACTCTTATCGAATAACTGGTATTGGGTAAATCCTGAGTTTTCCAGCTCATCTAAATGTTGCTTCGACAGGCGTTCATCCGGCGTAAGCAGGATGATTTTATCCGGGTAATGGTGGGTATTACCGTTCTGGAAATAATGTAAATATTGCAAAATATTGACATGCAATAGCAGTGTTTTACCCGAACCGGTAGCGTTCCAGTATGCAAGTTTATTCAAATCATCCAGAATGTATGATTTGAACTGATTAGCCCGGTCTTTTGCTGTTTTATCATTTTCAGCATTGTATGCTGCCAGCTCGTTATTTAGCCCATCGAGTAATTGCTGTTTACGATTGAAGTACCAGTCCAGGTAGATCTCGGTAAATAAAAGCGACAAGTACTGAAAATATTTCATGTTCAGCACAGTGTCTTCTTTGCGATTACGGTGCTCAGTTATCTGCTGCCAGTGCTGCACGATATTGAGATCGTAACGACGCAGTTCATCGAGATCGATAAGATCGACCTCGAATAAATAGTTACTCAGCTCATGGAAGAACAAACTTTGGCCATCCTCATGGATACCTTCAAAGCGATCTTCACCTAACCGATTCTTTAAACCTTGCAATGTGCCATCTTTAAAAAAATGGAACATAAAGCGGTTCAAAACCAGTTGCTTATGAAAGCTCAGTTTGCTGTTTGTCTCTTTTTTAACAGCTTTACCGCTAGTCGGTTTTTTAGCCATTCTTAAACCTCCTCCGCAAACATCAGGTTCAAGAATTCAGGTTCGATCTGGCGGATTTTCAGGCTACGAACAATCTCGCCGTCTTCTTCATCAACGGTAAAGGCGGTAGGTAAGTTATGATCGCCATTGATATAGATAACGTCATACGTGTTTTCTTTTGCATACAAATCAAATCGGTTAGCATATTTATTCAATTCTTCATAACCGATCTTGTCGCAATCGCGCCACAGAATAAGGGTACGCTCGCCTGTTGGCAGCGTTCCTTCAACACGCACATAGCCACGTTCGATATTGGATTCGATGGATTTCACATGTAATCCAATGAGATAGTTGAAAGTTTCAACTAAATCGATGTTTTTACGCTCAGTGGCACCGGCGGAATCCGTCGCAATATCCATTTCGTAGTTAAATGGTTTTTTGAAATTATCAGTACTGAGTAGTGAACCTTTGCTTTCTGTTTCAAGCATATATTTTATTAAATACTCATTTGCTACTGATTCATTCACTGTATCAAAAAGATCTTTTATTTCTTTTTGTTGTTCAAATCGAAGGCTATTTAATACATCTTCGTAACTTTCTATTTTCATAACTTTAAGTATATGAGATGAGCCTGTCGTTGAATCCATAGCTTTACCATCTTTCCAATTGCTACTGAATATAACTTTTCTCAACCTGCTTAAAGTTACATTTTGTGCATACTCCCCCTGTTCAACAAGTATATATTTCCTTGAACCCGCATCCTTACGATTCAACTCTATGACTGAGTGGCCACTTGTTCCTGAACCAGCAAAAAAATCTAATATTATCTCATTTTTATTATGAGATGCACTCCCAATTAAATAATTATATAAAGAAGTTGAGTGACAATAAGGAAAATCAATTCCAAGATGAGTTGTTTGAGTTTTTCCTTTTTTAGCATCCTGAATTATTGATGTTATTTGCTTTTTAGCGTCAGCATATAAATATGCTTTCTGCCTAGGTTGAGTTGTTTCATCAACACCAAATAGTATGTCCCCCTTATCCATCATATCTTTTAATGTTTCTGGGGTACGAGAAAAACCATTTGGTGGCATAGCGCATGGTTTCCCGGTAACTGGATGAATTAATGGTATATAGAATTTCTTGTCAGTCCTTGGCTCTGGGGCACGGAGGCTGACACTCTGGTACACTCGACCTTTCTCATCGATATATTTATAAGCTTGTTCACCTCCAGTAAGTTTTTTATTCTTTGTTACCCAATCATAAAATTTTTTCTTTGCTTCACTGTTAATTACAGGATATTTATTCTTAATTAATTTTGCATATTCGAGTATTTCTAATACATTCTCATTTTTCTTATTAATAGAAATCATGTTCTTTGTAAAACAAGTAGTATATTCATGTTGAATCGCAATGCCACTACCACCATTCATTGGATTGCGTTTATCCCAAATAATTGTCCCTGCATCGATAAGACCTAACTGTTTATTAATTAAATAAAGTCGCTCATATTCATTTTCATCAATATGACAAAAAAATACACCATTTTCACTGAGTAAATTTTTAACAAAAAGCAAACGGCTATCCATCATACTCAGCCAACTTGAATGCTTAAAGCTATTTTTATATAAAAAACCACTAGTATCTGTGTTATATGGTGGATCTATATGGACACAATCAATTACGGAATTATATTTTTTCTTCAAAAGATTTAACGCTTGATAATTATCACCATTAATAAAAACGCCATCAACATTATCGTCAATATCATTGATACTATTTAATATTTTTTTCCTTAGATCTCCGTTTAAATGAGATAAATTAACTGTTGCAAACTTGAGCAACTCCACATCAGAGGTAGATGGCTTCTCATTTAAGATGCCTAATTCAATCCATTCTTGGACTATTTTTTCATTATTAATTATTTCACTGTAAAACTCTGAACTTATTTTGTCCATAGTAATATAGTAATTACTTGAAACAACAAACTTCTTCTTAGTCCAAAGTTTTTTCTGGAAATTCTCAATTTGTGCCAAAAATGTAATGAGTTCCAGTGCAACAGCACGCAAACATTGAATCATGCGCAATTGTTTCTCAATATTGGCAAACACTTCTGCATTTTGCACATTATCGAGATTCATTACTTCATTTTTAATATAAAAATCCAGTTCGTTCGTTAAAAAACCACCGAGATCTTTATGGATAAAGTAGTCTGCTGTATTACGCTGGGTATAAGTTGTAAGGTGACGCTCCAACTCTGTACGTGACGGATTTTTTTCTGTTGGCGCACGTTTAGCAAGATCAACCCAATGCTGTTGAACTGTTTTATCTGCCAGAATTGTTGAAATGGCGGACTGTACTAAAGCATCCTGCTTAGTGCCCTTTTCATTGCTTTATATTCGAAGTGAATAACTAACTCTTCTGTTTCAACGAGTTTACCGTCAACTACAGATGAGTTTTTCATCACTTCTACTGGCTTATATTCTTGTTCATACTCATCGCCTTCTTCATCAATTTTGGTACGAACATGTGGCTCAATAAGTACAAAGCAGCGATCTAATTCATTATCTTTACGGTTATCTTTTGCTGTGTCCGCTGCGAGCAATTTAAAGCTAACTTTACGACCATCGTCTAATTTAAACGAATAATTAGCGAAGTTTTCACCGCTTTTAATATAGTACTGGTCCTTATTTGCCCAGTGCAACATCACTTCTTCGCCAGAGTATGGGATGGCGTAGGTATTACCTTTATAACGGCGTTTGCTAATGAAATCGCCGTTGTCGTAATAACGCGAAAAGAAAGTCAGCAGATGGGAAAATACTGCATTTTCATGCTCATTTGCTCCGGATGCCATAGCCGCCAGTTGCTTTTTAAGCTCCTGTACTTTTGGGCTATCAGCAGGGTCCACTCCCGCATCAGTTGCCGCTTTTATTGTCAGTTGTAACTGATGTTCTAATTCTGATTTATTGGCGTTTCCGGCATCCGCCAGCGCAGACTGGATTTTGGCCTTCAGCTTATTATCCAGATAGTCGTTAATTTCATCAGCACGTGCATTTAAAATACGATAAATACCGAAATCCAGTTCTGGTCGATCAATCTGAAAAATTTCTTTTAGCTTCTTAACTAATTCGTTGTACTTACTCATTATTTTCTCTTTCAAATCAATTAAATAACTTTCCAGCGGATGGAAAAAAGCTCGGTGATATCCGTTTTTTGCTTCATCCGCTCTTCAAGGGCACTGATGAGTTCATCCCGCTTGTCAGCGATCTCATCTTCAATGTCAAAAATTTCCATACGTTGGTGCTTCTGCTGCCGTTCCAGTAGCTTCAGCTTTTCCTGGTTTTGCTTTTGTTCTTCCATCGATTGCGCAAGTCTGGCTTCTCGCTTTAACGACTTGATTTGCATTTTGGTATCGCGTAATGCTTCTTCCGCCGCAAAGATCATATCTTCAGCCCATTTTTCCAGCTTATCTCTTTCAGCTTCAAAAAGGACATTGTTCTGCTCCAAAACTTCCGCAAGTCTGGCGTCAATTTGCCTTTTCTTGAGTAAGATCAAGTCGTCAGGTAATGCATCTAAACTTGCCGAATTATCCAGCTTTTCGTTGGTTATTGCAGACAAGTTGAACAGACGTTTACAAGCTTCACCATCTACCACACGTCCGTTGTCAGTTTTTGCGGTAAAGACTAAAAATTGCTGCCTGTTAAACGCATCAACAGTAAGCAAATTTAGTGTTAACCACCCTGATTGCCCTTTCAGCTGCTCAGCCACCGAGACTTTCGTTGTGTGGTTACTGTAATCGAAGATGACTTCAGCTGTTTTCGTCTCCTGGGCCTTAGCCCCCTCAATGACGTACTCACCCAGCGGATGATTGATCCGATATGCAAAACTGTGGTGATCCTGCATTTGTAACGCACTATTTTGCCTACCATCTTTGCGCAACAGCTGGTACTGCCCGACAGGCAGTTCATTTACTGATTCACGTAAAGTGAAACGATGATGCTCATGATCAAAATCAGCATATTGTTTGAGCTGCTGACAGGTCACGGCCCAAAACCAACGACCGACTTTATCCAGACGCTCCCGAGCTTCATCAAGCCTTATTTTAAGGATATCGTGAATATCTTCATCAAAATGCTCAAGCAACTGTTCTTGCGTCTTCTGCATCTTGAGATTGATTTCATCTTCCAGCTCTTTCTGCAACCTTTCAAAAGCCAGCTCTATCTCCTCGGGGGTACGGCATGACTCATAAATTGACTGGATCCTTTTTTCAAAATCCACACCATTTTCTATGCTGCCAAGCACACTATCCGATGCGCCAAACACGCCATCAAACAGGCTGAACTTTTCAGTTAAGAGTTCAAGAACGCGTTGATCGGCCTGGTTTCGCTGATTGAGGAAGTTAATAACAACCACATCAAATTTTTGCCCGTATCGGTGACAACGTCCAATACGCTGTTCAATGCGTTGTGGGTTCCAGGGTAAATCGTAATTGATCAGTAGCGAACAAAATTGCAGGTTCACCCCTTCAGCTGCAGCTTCTGTAGCTATCATGATTTCAGCATGATCTTTGAAGTGGTCGATCAAAGCCGAGCGTTTATCAATTTGCGCCGACCCGGTAATACGAGAAGATCCCTGATATTCCTCGCGCCATTGCTGGTAGATCTTGTTTGCCTGCGGTGTATTGTTTGTGCCACTAAAGGTTACTACTTTCCCCTGGTAGCCATTGTTTTCCAGAAAATGTGCAAGATACTGTTGAGTTCGCATCGACTCCGTGAAGATGATGACTTTTTTTGCAGCCCCCATTTCGGCAAGCTGTGCAAAACCTTGCTCCAGGCCAGAAAGCAACTCTTTTGATTTGGTATCAGTGCCAATCTGTTCTGCTTTGACAATGAGTGATTCCAGCTCATTGATTTCTGCCTGAAGCGCGTCTGAATCGACAACTTTGCACTCGGTATCTAAAGCCACTAATTCGGCATCTTCCACGATGTCATCTTCAAGATCGTCATCCATTATGATCTGTTGGATGATGTTCATATCATCTTCAACGATACCTTCCAGCTTTAACCTTTCTAAACGACTCTTAAGGATCTGCAAGTTATTCAATACAGCTTTCGTACTTGAGGAAAGTAGCTTTCTGAGAATAAGCCCCGTCAGATGCCGGTGTCGTTTTGGTAAGGCATAGCTATCCTCACGTTCAAGCAATTTTTGTACGCGTTCATAAAGATCCTGCTCCTGTTCGCTCGGATAGAAAGGAATAGTGATCGCTTTACGTTCTGTATACTTGATGTACTCCAGCACATTCTTGCGTAGAGTTCGTTTGATAAAACGCGACAATCGCCCCTTCAACTCCGCAATATCGCTATCTGCCTGCATATATTGCTTTCTGAACGCTTTAACTTCGCCGAAGGTATGTTCATCTATAAGCGTCGACATGCCATACAGTTCCATCAACGAGTTCTGTAAAGGCGTTGCGGTCAGTAGTAATTTTTTCCGCCCATCAAGCGCACGCTTTAACGCTTGCCCCATTTTGTTACTTTCTCGATGAGCATTACGCAGTTTATGGGCTTCGTCGATAACAACCAGATCCCACATTTCAGCCACCAATTTTTCTTCTAACCGAGCAGCATAGTGGTATGACATGATAGTGATCGATTTATTATTTAAGGGATTATGGATCCCTTCTTTTTGAAGCTGGCTATACGTTTTCGCGTCCAACACCTGAGAAGGTAGATTGAACTTTTCCTGTAACTCGCTCGCCCATTGGCGACGCAGTGAAGCAGGACAAATGATCAACAGTTTACGTTTCCTTTCAGCCCACAACTGGCAAAGTACTAGTCCCGCTTCAATGGTTTTACCTAAACCAACTTCATCGGCAAGCACAACACCTTTGCTTAGCGGATTTTCAATAGCAAAAAGAGCCGCCTCAATTTGATGAGGATTTAGATCTACGCTTGCATCAAACAGCGATTGAGACAGACGGTCCACCCCATTGTTTGAATGGAGAATGGAAAGTTCATGCGCAAAATATTTCGCATGATAAGGTGTTGTACCAATCATCTTTTCTCTCTCTTCGCTGTACTTTTGACGATAACCTGCTGAATTGAATCAAGATAGTAAAAGGATACGCCAATAGTGGTTGATCCTTGAAGTAAGGACATCTCCGGTTGCGGGCCTTTGACACATAAAATCAGCAATTTTACGCATCGTTTTCATGGCTAAACAATGGCACATTAAGAATGCCACTCGCTAAATGCAATCTATTTCCTGAGCCATTAGACCAAGGCAATGAAGTTTTATATCTACTTAATTTTCAGGATGATGAATGAACATCATTGATGGGAATGGGGCTTCCGAAGTTCTTAGATTATCAGCGTTACATACAAACAAAGTAGTGAAAACACAGACACAAAAAAAGCCGCCCTTGAGCGACTCGATTTGCATACGATGTGGTGCGAAGGCCGGACTCAAACATCAAAATAAGTTAATGATAAAAAACAAATAATAAAATACAACAATGGAATATGCCCCCTTTTGTGCCCCCACTGTTTTTCTGACCAATCTATTTTCAGCCCATCAATAAATCGGAAAGTTAAATCATTTTTAATCAGTAAGTTTGGATCCGTAGCTCGGATCCAAACCAGTGCATCTTTTATCCACATAAAAAATTTTTTTTCGAAAGAACTGTTCACACTGTTCACCTTTCTTTTTTCTCCTTTTATTTCAGAGTGATAGGTGGTGAATAATGGGTGAAGGGTGAACATTCGATTCTTCACCTACGGCATTCTGCCGGTGTGACTTGTACAGGGGATTAATCCTCCGCACTGAAATCACACAGGGCGAAAAAAGTTTTTTTTGATTTGATTGTTCACACTGTTCACCTTTCGTTTTTCTCTTTTAATTTCAGTGTGATAACGGGTGAATACACGGTGAAGGATGAACAGTGGATTGTTCACCTGCGGGGAATTCAGGGATAAAAAAAAGACCGGCAGATGCCGGTCAGATGAGTCATGATGGTCAGGTTGTCGCAGGGTCGTCACATTTTGGCAGCCAGTCGCCGTAGCTTTCCTCTTTCAGTGTCAGGTTGGTCTGTATCCCCTGTTTGGTATGGCGCTTCTCGTAATTCAGTCCGTATTCCTTCAGCATCACCGGTAGCCCCAGCCCGAACATTTTCAGACTGAGTACATTCCGGTAGCCGTTTGCCTCCATGTAGGCCAGATAGGCGTGATAGAGGTATTTACGGTAATTACGCGGGATGATACTGGCGTTCCCCATATACATGCCGCTGGTCTGCGGCAGGGTTTCCAGATAGCCGATAAAATCAAACGTCGGGTCGGCATCCCGTTTGATGTTCAGCGCCTCGTCTGAGTTCTGCTGGGACTGAAGCAGTGACCGGGCGAGCATCGGGTCGCTGAACTTCTGCATCAGGTGACGCACGATGACCGCCAGCTCGCGGGTGATTTTGTCCTTAAGCTGCGGGTCGCGCTCCTGCGGGGCTATCTGTTCCGGGAAGTGAATAATCACCCGCCGGCGTGACACGCCGCCGCTGCGGTCGGTGAAGCGCATCGGGTTATTGTTCACGGCCAGAATCACCGCCGGGATATGCGTGGAGTACGCATCCCGGTATTTCGGGTCAACGGACACTGCATCGCCGCCGGTGATGGCCTTGAGTCCGGCTCCGTCGCCGCTCCATTTTTCCTGGTCCGGCAGGCGTATCAGTGAGAAGCCAGTTAACGCGGCACGTTCACGCGGGGATTCCAGCGTCTCGATGGTGGCCGACGTGGCGTTATCCTCCCCGGCCAGCAGGGTGGCGATTTCGGCCATGATACTTTTGCCGCTGCCGCCGGGACCGGTCACCTCCAGAAAGAGCTGCCAGTCGTAGCGGTTTGCCAGCACCATAAACAGTGCGGCCAGAATCACGTCGCGTTTTTCCGCACGGCCACCGGCGGCACGGTCAAGCCAGCGCCAGAACGCGGGGGCGTGGGTCTCCAGCGTTTCACCGTCCACCGGCGGGGTGAAATCCACATCGCACAGGGTGCGCATCCAGTGTGACGGACTGTGCGGGTGGAACGTGCCGTTCTGCGTGTCGAGCACGCCGTTACGAAAGCCAATCAGGCGGCGGGAGGGGGCTTCCTGCTGCGGAATAATCAGCTTCAGGGTGTCCACCACGGAGGCCACCTTCCCGGAGGAGAACGGCGCGCGCAGACGCTGAAACAGCCCGGCCACATCCCGGGCAAAGTCCTGTGGCGGCAGCACCTTCCAGACACCATTTTCATAGCGGGACAGAAGCTGGCCGTTGGCATCGACCGCGAGCGCCTCGCCGTAATGCTCATAGATACGCATGGCCTTTTCGCTGGTACTCATGGCGGAAAACTCCGCTTCGCTCATGGTGTCGAACGGGCTTTCAGCCGGTGGCCGGATGGCATCGTAAATGGCCTTACGGGTGGCCTCCCCGCCGTACTGCGTGAAGGCATCATTCCAGTCACCGAAGACCGGCGGCAGGGCAACAACGCCCTCACACGCATCTGCGGCTGCGGCGGCTTTTGTCTGGCCGTCACCGCTGAGGTCACGGTCTGCGGCAAGGACAATCTGACAGGCCGGATACTTCTGCCGGGCAAGGCTGGCCAGAGAAAGGAGGTTCACGGAAGAAAGCGCCACCATCACCGTTTCACCGGTCAGGTGATGCACGGTAAGTGCGGTCGCGTATCCCTCCGCTATCCACAGACGTTTTCCGGCCTGATTCTGTCCTTCAAAGGTGTGACAGGTGCCCCTGACCTGTCCGCCTTTCAGAGTGCGCTTACGGCCGTCAGCACTGATTAACTGAAGGTTAACCAGTTCGCCGCTGTCGTCATACAGTGGCACCACAAGGTCACCGGCGCGCCAGCTCACGCCACCGGCTCTGTGTGTGCCGGTCAGCATCCGGCATTCCCGGCCGGGAAAGCCCTTGCGGGTCAGGTAGGCGTTACCGGTTCCGGGACAGGTTTTCGCCATCAGGGTTTGTGCCAGTGCGGCGGCGTTCTTCCGGGCAGCGTCTGTTTCAGCACCAGCGGCAGCCGTCACTGCCGGGTCAGCCGGTGGCAGACTGCCGGTCACGGCAGCCACCTTTGCGGCCGCGTCGGACGGGGAAACACCAAACACCTTTTCAACCAGTTTCAGACCGTCACCGGCACCACACTGATTGCAGTACCAGGTGCCGCGCCCCTCCCTGTCATCAAAACGGAAGCGGTCACTCCCGCCACAGACCGGACAGGGCTGATGACGGTTTTTCAGCACCTGAATCCCCAGCGCCGGGAGAATACGCGGCCAGTGGCCGAGCGCATGGCTGACGGTGGCGGTTACGTTCATTTTCATGGTGTTGTTCTCCTTCAGTGCAGTACCGGCGCTTTTATGTGACGGGCACAGAGTTCATCCATCACAACCAGCCCGAGAAAGGACAGCGACGGCGCGGCCTTCAGGGGGCCGGATTCCATTAAATCTTCCAGCAGGGCACAGGCTATCTGACGCCCTTTTTCCTCACCGTGCTGGCGCAGATAAAAGCCTTCCAGCTCAGCGGCGATGGCCGCCTCCAGTGATTCAAGGGTGAGATGCGGGTAGCGGTGCTGACGTTCGCACACGGTCAGCCAGGCACAGGCGACAGCACGACGGTAAAGGGCTGCGCGTAAGACGGGCGGTAAGGGTGTTTTCATTTGCTTTCCTCCCTGTGACAGATGACTGCATTCCGTGCCGGTTGCATTAACTGATAAGGCATATCTGCGTCTCCTGAAGACGTGCGTATCCCTGCGCGAATACGCACATTTAATTTTTCGGGTGTCGTTTTTTAATTACAGATAATTGCGGTAACTGTTATCCGGGGTGATTTCCGGGTCAGGCTCCGTGCGGGGAATTTCCCGCCATTCCCGCGCCACCGGTGCCGCCCGGCTGACCGGAACAGGGGCCTGCGGGTAAATATCCAGATATTTCTCCCGCCATTTCTGTAATTCCGGGTCTCCGGCCATTTCTTTCAGTACCGCATGCCGGTTTACGGGGCTGCGTTTAAACAGGTCAGGACGGTCACAGGTAAATTCCCGCAGAAAACGCCCCAGCGGGATGTCTGTGGTGCGCCCGTCAGCGAGGATACGCACAAGGATACTGAATTTACGGCGGTACGGGTTCCAGACAATGTCCGGGCAGCGGTACGGCATTTCCCACGGAATACCGTCTTCCAGAATGCCGACCACGGCCACATCGGGAAAACCGGCAGAACGGTAAATCTCACCGGGCTGGGGAAAATCAAACATGCGTCCTGTCTCCCCGGTCTTTCTGCTGGGCGAGAAAATCGCGGCACAGGCCTTTGGCTTTCAGCTCATTCAGCACAAAATCAATATCTTCATTCAGGTAGCTGAAAATATGCGGAATGTAGAGCTGATGCAGGCCGGAGAGTTCACGGTGAATCAAATCACCCCCAACAAACTGGGATACGGCGCTGGCGCGGTTGAGCTTATGGTAAGCCTCAATGCTGAGGTGTTCACGGGCGTCATGACGCGCTGAGACGGTCTGAGGGGCTTTTTTATTACGCACGGGACACCTCCACCACCGGCAGACGGGCAGCAAGGGAGAGCACATAGTCACGGACAAGGGAACGGCGGGCGCTGCGTTCATCACCGGCGACGGTGCGAAGCATACAGATACGGGGATGACGGTCTGCGCGACGGACAGCCGCAAACACAAAGACAAATTCAGGGTGTGAGGGGGTAAGGGTTGTAGCCATGATGGCAGCCTCCTTGAAGTAACAGTTACAGCTACCACTAGAGTTCCTACGCTCATGGGTGGTAGCCCGGACGGGGGTAGGAATACCGGCCTTCAAGGAAACCGGCCAGCCCGAAGGCTGCCCCGCCCGGACCACCATTATCTGACAGAGGCTACGGTTTAAAAACCACAGCCAGAAAAACAGGTGTGCCGAAGCAACGACGTAAAAAAAGACGCATGGCGCGTCATATGTCGCCTTGAAGTAACTCGGGTTCCTACGCCCGGCTGCCGATTTTGCGGCAGCGGAAAAACTATATCCGCAAATGCCGGAAAAAGGCAAGCCAGAAAAAGGGAGTTTTTGCAGAGCGGGCATCATCATGCGTCGTACCCCCGTTTGCGTCCGGCAATGCGTCCGGCCATCCATGCGGTGACTTCAGAGTGCAGCCAGGCCACATTTTTACCGCCAAGACTCACCTGCGGCGGAAATTCCCCCTTACGGATGAGTTCGTAGATGGTCGAGCGTGACAGGCCGCACAGGTGCATCACTTCCGGAAGACGTAAAAAACGCTCCTGTGTGATGTCCGGCAGCGGCATCAGTGGCGTCACAGGGGCGGGAGAAGGGGAAGAAAAAACAGCTTGCATCGGGCTACCTCGTTAATGTCCATACAGCACCGGATAAGTCCGTCCGGCTTCGGGTAGCGCTTTATTTTGTGAATATTTTCAGCAGACGCAACAGGGGGGATTTGTTCCGGCAGCCTTACAATGCTTGTGTATTTTTTGTTCATCTCCACTTAAAGTCATTTAAAGCCACTTAAAGCAATTCGTAATTTTTATAGTGAAATACAAATCGTTTTTTCTTATTCATTCCCGGCGAATTAATAAAAACAAACAGTAATAAACAGCACAAAAAGCCCATCAACGGGTGAACAGTGGTGAACAGACGGTGAACAGCCATTACTGCAATTGTTCACCCTTTAACTTACTGTATTACCTATCTTTTTTCTTATGGTGAACAGAGGTGAACAGTAAAATATAAAAAAACAAACAGTAAGCCGGTTTTTCCTGCGACCTTTTCCTGGCTTGCCGGTCTGAGGATGAGTCTCCTGTGTCAGGGCTGGCACATCTGCAATGCGTCGTGTTGTTGTCCGGTGTACGTCACAATTTTCTCAACCTGAAGTGACGAGGAGCCGGAAAATGTCTGACAACACCATCCCTGAATATCTGCAACCCGCACTGGCACAACTGGAAAAGGCCAGAGCCGCCCACCTTGAGAACGCCCGCCTGATGGATGAGACCGTCACGGCCATTGAACGGGCAGAGCAGGAAAAAAATGCGCTGACGCAGGCCGACGGAAACGACGCTGACGACTGGCGCACGGCCTTTCGTGCAGCCAGTGGTGTCCTGAGCGACGAGCTGAAACAGCGCCACATTGAGCGCGTGGCACGCCGGGAGCTGGTACAGGAATATGACAATCTGGCCGTGGTGCTGAATTTTGAACGCGAACGCCTGAAAGGGGCGTGTGACAGCACGGCCACCGCCTACCGGAAGGCACATCATCACCTTCTGAGTCTGTATGCAGAGCATGAGCTGGAACACGCCCTGAATGAAACCTGTGAGGCGCTTGTCCGGGCAATGCATCTGAGCATTCTGGTACAGAAAAATCCGCTCGCCAACACCACCGGGCATCAGGGCTACGTCGCACCCGATAAAGTTGTCATGCAGCAGGTGAAATCATCACTGGAACAGAAAATAAAACAGATGCAAATCAGCCTCACCGGCGAGCCGGTTCTCCGGCTGACCGGACTGTCAGCGGCAACGCTCCCGCACATGGATTATGAGGTGGCAGGCACACCGGCACAGCGCAAGGTGTGGCAGGACAAAATAGACCAGCAGGGAGCAGAGCTTAAGGCCAGAGGACTGCTGTCATGATTTACTGCCCGTCGTGTGGACATGTTGCTCACACCCGTCGCGCACATTTCATGGACGATGGCACCAAGATAATGATTGCACAGTGCCGGAATATTTATTGCTCTGCGACATTTGAAGCGAGTGAAAGCTTTTTCTCTGACTGTAAAGATTCAGGAATGGAATACATTTCAGGCAAACAGAGATACCGCGATTCACTGACTTCTGCCTCCGGCAGTATGAAACGCCCGAAAAGAATGCTTGTTACCGGATATTGTTGTCGGAGATGTAAAGGCCTTGCACTGTCAAGAACATCGCGGCGTCTGTCTCAGGAAGTCACTGAACGTTTTTATGTGTGCACGGATCCGGGCTGTGGTCTGGTGTTTAAAACGCTTCAGACCATCAACCGCTTCATTGTCCGCCCGGTCACGCCGGACGAACTGGCAGAAAGCCTGCATGAAAAACAGGAACTGCCGCCAGTACGGTTAAAAACACAATCATATTCGCTGCGTCTGGAATGAGGGCTGCCGGTTAACCCCGGCCGTCGCCGCACACCGTATTTTTATTCTTCAGCATGATGAGAAAGAGATAACGATGGAAAGCACAGCCTTACAGCAGGCCTTTGACACGTGTCAGAATAACAAAGCAGCATGGCTGCAACGCAAAAATGAGCTGGCTGCGGCCGAACAGGAATATCTGCGGCTTCTGTCAGGAGAAGGCAGAAACGTCAGTCGCCTTGACGAATTACGCAATATTATCGAAGTCAGAAAATGGCAGGTGAATCAGGCCGCCGGTCGTTATATTCGTTCGCATGAAGCCGTTCAGCACATCAGCATCCGCGACCGGCTGAATGATTTTATGCAGCAGCACGGCACAGCACTGGCGGCGGCACTGGCACCGGAGCTGATGGGCTACAGTGAGCTGACGGCCATTGCCCGAAACTGTGCCATACAGCGTGCCACAGATGCCCTGCGTGAAGCCCTCCTGTCCTGGCTTGCGAAGGGTGAAAAAATTAATTATTCCGCACAGGATAGCGACATTTTAACGACCATCGGATTCAGGCCTGACGCGGCTTCGGTGGATGACAGCCGTGAAAAATTCACCCCTGCGCAGAACATGATTTTTTCGCGTAAAAGTGCGCAACTGGCATCACGTCAGTCTGTGTAAAATTCCCCGAAAATCCGCCTGTTTTTACTGAAAAAAGCCATGCATCGATAAGGTGCATGGCTTTGCATGCGTTTCCCTGCCTCATTTTCTGCAGACCGCGCCATTCCCGGCGCGGTCTGAGCGTGTCAGTGCAACTGCATTAAAACCGCCCCGCAAAGCGGGCGGGCGAGGCGGGGAGAGCATTGCGCGCAGGTAAAAAAATCATTTATTTTGTAATGCCGCATCAAATCTGGTCTTGAGATCTTGGAATGGGATAACGAGTTTATCGATATAATCTTTATTATTATTTTGTAGAATTGCTTCAACAAAATCATTTAGAGGTGCATAGTTTTCTAATACTTTAGAATCGATAAAATCTTTATAGGACATACATTCAGCACCAATGCTAAGGCTTTCACCTATATACTTTTGTTCAAGAGATCTAATACAAGGAAAACCAATATCGTTCTCTCGTAGGGCTATAGAAATATTTTTGATTAATTCAGTTATTAACATTTCATCATTAGTTGGTGAAAATACAGATGAATCTCTATTTTTCCTGAATTGATGTACCCAGCAAAAATATTGGCATAGATAGAATCTTGTACTATCAATATAATATTGATCCGACGATAGGTCATTGTGATCTTTAATATAACATAGCCTTCCTAAAAAACCATTTGCAGCACTAAGTAATGTTAACCCCCAACGTCCGATTTCAAGATCTCTTGCTTTTTTAAAATTATAAGCACGTTCATCCTCTTTAATTCTCTGTTCACTTTCATATTTCAACTTATTTTTAAATGATTCTAACTCTCTTTTATCAATATGTTGTAAAAAAGCCTTACAAACAAATCCAATAATTGCAAATGAAATGCTTGATGACAAAATACCTTCCCAAAAGCTACTCATTTCTCACCTCGCTCTAATAGAGCATTATAGTCAAACCCTGGAGGATTGTGTTTAATAGTATCGGAGTTAATTCTGAATGAACGATATTGAGCCTCTCTCAATGCATATATATTTAAAGTAGTAGTTAGGATGCAATGGTTTTCCCCACCTTTTACATATATCTTATTTGAAATAGTGCTACTGGTCGGTTGTAGAACACAAGAACCGCCATAATGCGAAGTATTTGATTGAGCCACATAACAATGTAAATCCCGTGTCGCTGACTCAGTGATATGTTGATAATAATTTATATCTTGATTCCATACGCAAGCAAATAAAATATCCAACTGCGAACGAAATAATGCTCTATGCTCGATATTAGCCAGTTCAAAACAGTTGTATGTAGAAAATGATACGTTTTTCCACTTAATCAAATGATACCGTTGTTTACTAGGTTTAGGAGAGGATATTTTTAACCTTAAAGAATTCAGCATCGTAATCTCACTAGGTGCGTAATGATTTTTCACTCGAAAAACTAACATACTGGATTTGTGTTTAAAGTTTGAAGTATAAGGCAGCATTTCAACCAAAATATTATATGCGCGTTCGTTAATAACCCAATGCTCTAATCCGAAAATCAAAGATATTTGTTTTCTCCTTGAATGTGCTGCCATAAAAGGTAACCACGACACAGGAATTGATAACTCAGGGAGTAGTAATATCTGCACATTTTCTTCAGTTGCCGAGTTGAGAATACGATAAAGGTTTCTTTGTCGTTCATAACTTAAATTTGGAGACTGATCTTTTCTGCAAGCACTTTCAATATTACGACGTTCAACTCTCATATTTGCCAACGCAACTTTTATTGTGTCATTACCACTTCTATCATCAATTCCTACCTTTATTTCAAGAGCTTTATTATCTTTTATCTTAGTAACAGAGCAATTTTTTAAGTGATGCTTATTTTCATGCGTAAACTTATGTAGTTTTCTTGTATGAAGAGCATCAATCAAATCGAAAAGCTGCTTTTCATCAGCATGAATATATCTAGGGGTTTTATTTAATTTATCATTATCAAGTGGAATACCATGCATCTTACTGTATAAATTCTCCTCAGTAAGATCTCCTTTATATTTAGTATAGTTAGCTAAAGGCCAAGACACTAGATTATGACGAATCAAATTACTGCTTCTAAATCTTTCAATTAGAACAGACATTCCATCGGACTGTTTAATTAAAGATTTCAAACCTTCCAAAGCTCTATTTTGTGGCTCTTTATCACCTAAAATGACATTTAAATCTAACAAAGCCAAATTCAAACAAAGAGAAATATCAATGTATTTCTGCATTCCATTTTTAAGTTTTGGAGATATAACACTATCACCTTCCTTCCACTTCATTTTATTAATTGATTCTTTAATTTGTTTGTAAAAGGCGATTGAAAATCCATATTTTCTTGTAATTAATGTATACGATAGAACTTTCTCCCATAACCGACTGAACCTTAGAGAATTTTCACCTTTAAAAAACAGCGTTATTTGCTTTAAGGTATTCTCATTCGATGGAAGATTGCAAAGCCTATGAGCTAAGATATGTGATGATATATATTTTGATAATTCAGTTTCATTCTCTGCCAAACCTACAATACTTCTAAATTTATTTGCCGAACCATCAAGTAATATATCATAAGCAAATTTATCGAGATCGCTAGATATATGTTCTTCCGGTAAAAAACGAAATGCACTGCTTCTGTTCTCAATTTCTTGTTTGAAGACTTGTAAACCAGCCAAACTATGATCTTTATTGAAATAATGAAAAATCAATTTATCCTTTTGAATTGGTAATTCATGATAACTCTCGGTCAACGTAAAGCCTTTCTCATCATTCGCTGCCTGTTTGATGAATCCATTAAGGGTTCGCTCTATGAATTTTATTACTTCTTCACCTTTATCTTCTTTTTTAATGTCCGGGGATGAAAAAACTAAAAGAATATCATCCACATAGCGACCGTAGTACGATGGATTAATTTTTGATTTAATATCTTTATCAAAACCCATTAAATACCAATTAGATAATATGGCAGAAGAAGTAAATCCAATTGGAATGCCTTTTGATGAAGGAGTTGAATGTGTCACACCAATATATGGAGATATTTTCTCTCTGTATTTTTGATGCATCAACCTCAATTTACTATTCAACAACATAGAAAGAGCTTTAATTTCTTCTAATTGTTCTTCGTCAATAATTCTATCAATGGCATCAAAATCTATATCTATATTATAATAAAAACCCTTAAGATCCAGAGAAAGAATTGCAACATCATTTCGCTCTTTTTCTATAACTTCTATCGCTTTATCGATACCACCATCTCGCCATTTATTATAATTATCAATGTATCTTTCAAAGATATTTTTTGAGGAGTTTTTTGGCGCATCGAAACTATTCTTAGAATATTTTTTTATTACTTTTGATATTCTATTTCCATAAACCGAATCAGAAAACTTGTCATCTAGCATTGAACCAACAAAGATAGACCAGAGTGTTTCTATTAAATATATTTCAATAGGAGCAACGATCAAATAATTTACAGCACCTACTTTGTATTCATCTGATGTCTTATTATTACTTAAAAAAAGAGCTCCGCTCGTTTGCTCAATATCCAAATGGCTATCAATTTTTTTTGGTAATAATTCAACATCAATTTTATTTAGCCACTCATTAAAGTTAATGTCATTATTATTTTCAAAAAAATCAACCACTTTTTCTATTTTTTCGTCATAGAGAGAATCTTCAAATTGAGCGATTTCTTCCTTTAGGAAAAAATTTAAGTTTTCGTAGTAAGCATATGACTTAAGACAATTATATGCACTAACAACTATATCTTTTGTAATCATAACGCATCATTCCGTGTATAAGTCTGTTATAGATGAAAGTAAAACTGAAATTGATTAATACCTAACAAAAACATACAGAAAAAATCAATTATTAATATTTTTTTGCAAAATCAAATGGTGTTACGAAAGTCTCACGATTTGCTGATAGGAAATCCGCCCACCATTGCATCATCAATCGACGTTCGTCCAAATGCTCTGAAGTATGGATATAAGCTGCACGAACATTATTGCGCTCCGAGTGGCTTAACTGACGTTCTATCGCATCATCACTCCAAAGCCCCGACTCCCCCAAAGCACCACGCGCCATTGTTCTAAAACCATGCCCACATACTTCCGTTTGTGTGTCGTAGCCCATAGTCCTGAGCGCATTATTAACTGTGTTTTCGCTCATAACTTTATTGGGATCATGATCACCGGGAAACAGTCTAGGATTATCTCCACTAAGCTTCTTCAACTCATCCAGCAAAGCTAGAGCCTGAGTGCTCAATGGAACAATATGTTCCTCTTTCATCTTCATCCCACGATAGGAGTAACGCACACCTTCGATTTCTTCACGCCGCGCCGGTATCCGCCAGCAGGCGTTATCAAAATCAAACTCATCCCATCGGGCAAATCGCATCTCACTAGAGCGAACGAAGGTAAGTAGAGATAACTCGACTGCAATACGCGTCATTTTGCGGCCACGATATGCCGCAAGGCGTGCCAGAAACTCAGGGAAACGGCTGGAAGGTAGAGCTGGATAGTGTCGTGCTTTAGTTGTCGATAACGCACCAGCCATATCGCTAGCCGGGTTCGAGTCGATATAATCGTTCTGTACGGCATACCGCATAATGGCCGTGACGCGCTGTTGCAGGCGCTGAGCGACGTCGTGTTTACCACTGACATCAACTTTTTTAATCGGGGCTAATAGGTGGCTAGTTTTGAGCTGGCGAATGTCGGACGAACCGATATGAGGGAAGATATAAAGCTCAAGATAGCGAAGAACACGCGATCGATGGTCTTCACTCCAGCGCTTGTTACTGGCATGCCATTCGCGAGCAATGGTTTCGAAGGTATATGCCCCCGAATTCTCGGCCTGAGCTTCTTTCTGTTCGGCTTTTGGGTCAATGCCCTGCACTAACAGCTTTTTAGCTTCGTCGCGCTTTGCTCTTGCCTGAGCAAGCGTCACTGTAGGCCAAACACCAAAAGCGAGGCGATCCTCTTTTTTGTCAGAGGGGCGTCGGTATTTCATGCGCCAGTATTTAGAACCCTTGGCCGAAACCTCGAGATACAAACCGCCGCCATCGGCCATTTTGTATGTTTTGTCTTTTGGCTTTGCGGTCTCGACCTGTCTGGCGTTGAGCTTCATTTGGGGGCACATTTCTAATCGAAGTTAAGATGCCCCCAATTATGCCCCCAATGATATCCGGATTTTAACGGACAACCTCGGACGACTCAGGACGTAAAAATCGCTGCAAGCATTGATTTTAAAGGGATAATTGGACTTTCTCGGATGGTCTTGGAAGTACTAATGGTGCCGAAGGCCGGACTCGAACCGGCACGTATTTCTACGGTTGATTTTGAAT
>ERZ773221.1295-NODE-1295-length-24384-cov-5.224670_pt1 | contig 24384 bp, 19 predicted proteins | sample MGYA00580994_ERZ773221 | MGnify/ENA primary metagenome ERZ773221 (study PRJEB29015, sample SAMEA2737758) | human gut metagenome | biome: human gut; feature: human-associated habitat; material: faeces | place: China | collected 2012 ... | reverse complement strand
TATCTCTCGTCCATATCAACATATGGTCTGTGATGTCCAACATATTTGTATGCAGGACGGATAATCTTGCCTGCATTAACAAGTTCCTCAAGTCTGTGTGCGCACCAGCCTGAAATTCTTGAAGTTGCAAACATAGGTGTAAACATTTCTTCTGGAATACCAAGCATTGTGTATACAAATCCGCTATAGAAATCGACATTGGCACAGACTGGCTTAAACATCTTTCTCTTGTTCATGATAAGCTGTCCTGCCTCGCTTTCAACAAGTTCATATAATGCAAATTCTTTCTGCATTCCCTTCTCTTCTGAAAGCTGTTTCGCAAATTTCTTAAGAATAACTGCTCTAGGATCTGAGTTAGTATATACCGCATGACCCATACCATAGATAAGTCCGGCATGGTCAAATGCTTCTTTGTCAAGGATCTTGTTAAGATATGTACATATCTCATCTTTATTGTCCCAATCGCTGCAATGTGCCTTAATATCTGTAAACATTTCCTGAACCTTTAAGTTAGCACCACCATGCTTAGGTCCTTTAAGTGATGCGATAGAAGCTGCCATAGCTGAGTATGTATCTGTACCTGATGATGTTACAACGTGGTTTGTAAATGTTGAGTTATTACCACCACCGTGCTCTGCGTGAAGCACAAGACAGATATCAAGTACTTTTGCCTCAAGCTCTGTAAACTGTCCGTCATCACGTAACATATAAAGAATATTTTCTGCTGTTGAATATCCCTTCTTTGGATTTTTTATCATAAGAGTTCCATCAAGCTTAAAATGTCTGTATGACTGATATGCGTACACTGTAAGAAGTGGCATCTTTGCAATAAGCTGAAGTGACTGTCTTAACACATTTGGAATAGATATATCATCTGGATTTTCATCATATGAATAAAGGCTTAATATACTCTTCATAAGTGAATTCATAAGATTAGTACTTGTTGCCTTCATAATAACATCACGGATAAATGCGCCTGAAAGCTCCTGAAGGTCTGTAAGTATGCGCAGGAAACTGTCCAACTGCTCCTGTGTTGGAAGATTACCAAATAAAAGAAGATATGTTGTTTCTTCAAATCTAAATCTGTCTCTTGTACAGCCCTTTATTATATCCTCTACATTATAACCCTGAAAATACAACTGACCATCGACAGGAATTTTTCTACCATTGACATTTTCATTACCACAGACATCTGATATTTCTGTAAGACCTGTAAGTACACCATTACCGTTACTATCTCTTAAGCCTCTCTTAACATCGTAGTCTATGTATAAATTCTGGTCAATAGAGCCTGACCTTCTACATTCTTTAACAAGCTGTTCAAATTCGCTCTTATCAACTGTTGTCAGTTCCATCATTTCCTGATTATTCATTGTAATCCTCCGTTCCTGTATCTGTGTGTAAATGTTTTATCATAATGTTGTGTGCATAAATTCTGCAATTCTTTGGCAGACAGCTTGTTTCTGCCTGTTTATATTACAAAGTTGTAATTACAACTTGTATATATAATATCTGCCAATTATTAGTACTTGCACTATCACAATTCTGCACGTCATTTCTATATTGCAGAATTATTGTTATCTATACCCGGTAAACATATATACAGATACAACATGTATTATTTTATATTGGATATGCGATGTCTTTGTATATTTATGCATGCGCATATTAGCTATTATGCACTTTATTACTATATCTTGTCAATTCATACTTAATTACTATTATGACAGCCCAAGTATACTCATCCCTTAAATTCTGTTGATTTTTCTCTAACAGGCTGTACCTTATACACTTTTTTTATTGACATTATACAAGCGGACAAATTAATCTCAATGAAACACCACATTTGCATCAACAAACGTATCTCCAAAGAAATCACGGTATACCGTATCCGTTATATTATCAAGCTCTGACTTGTCCTCTATGATATCACCTGCATAAAATATTCTGTATTCATTCTCAAGGAAGTAACAGCTTGTATCGCTTAAGTTCATCCCGTTTTTCTTATAGAAGCCTATTCTTTTTAACATATAATCCTTAGCTGCTCCCTCATCTGCATAATCGGGATTTTCGACTTCAAGCATAAGAAGCTTTCCATCATCCTTTGCAAGCTGCTTTAACTGTCCTAAGAAATGTGTACCAAGGTGCTTTGAACGCTTGTCCTTAACAATAGCAAGATAATCAAGCAGATACACATCCATATTTCTGCACTTTATAAAGTATGCATAACCCGAAAGCTCCTCCTGAGGTGCTCCATCATCATCTGTATTGCTCTCAAACAAGCCATAGACAAAATATTGCCCATTCTCTCTTTTTTCCAGCATCTGCTTTAAAGGCTTGACCTCAGATGCCGGAAAGTCAGTAACTATATGTTCATTGTATATGCTTTTAATCTCCTCTGTGTCCAGAAGTCTTATATTATATTCATCATTCATATATAAAGTATACCTTTCAGTCTTCATTTTTATCTTCATGCTCTGCATCCGCATCATCCCTAAGTGCCATAACCGCTGTCGCAAGCTCTTTTAAGTCTTTCTGCGTTCCTTCTGTGAAGCTGTCCTTATTGATGACAAGGCAGTTATGTGCTGCCACGAAAAGATATATATTGTCCTTGTCCTCATTCCACTTAATCACATCATCCCATCTGAAGCTGTCGCTGTCGTCCTCTTCATCTGTAACAATAATTCCGTCTGCATCAATTTCATATGTAAATGTTATTCCGACCATTCTTGAATATGTATTGTAGTATCTGCGCTTGTTGCTTCTGTCCATTCCAACCATACCTATATATAAAAATATGGCAGCAGCACAGCCGTAAAATACCACCATAAACCAGTCAGCCTCGTCACTTCCAATAGCCTGAAACACAAGGTATCTCACCAGACCCATACCAAATAATAAGCCAAACATATTGTATACAATCTTAAAAAACTTATACTTATTATCATCAAAGTTACCTGCACGCATAGCTGCCTCAACATACTCCTTCTGGAATAACGTCTTATTTTTAATTACCATATATCCTGACCATACCTTTCCAATCTTGCTTTGACCACCGTCTGCGTATATGCTATCATTATACTATAAATCTTTAACATTGTAATGCACAAAATAACGAAATATATAAGACTTAATATAAGGAGGTTTCCTATGAAAAAACGTACCGCTTGTATAACAGGAGCAAGCTCTGGCATAGGTCGTGAAATGGCTAAAAAGCTGAGTGCTCTTGGTTATAATCTTATTCTTGTATCAAGAAATACTAAGGCTTTAAAGGAGCTTGCACAGACACTTGATACTGACTGTGAAATATACGCCTGCGACTTATCGGACGGCAAGAGCTGCATAAAGCTTGGAAGAAAGCTGTCGAAAAGAAATGATATATTTGTATTTATAAATAATGCAGGTTTTGGCGATATCGGTGACTTTGAGAGAACAAGTCTTTCAAAGGATATATCTATGCTCAATGTAAATGTGCGCGCTACCCATATTCTCACCAAATATATGCTCCGCTCATTTAAGAAAATGAACCGCGGATATATTATGAATGTAGCTTCAAGCGCCGGACTTCTCCCGGGTGGTCCATATATGGCAACCTACTATGCTACTAAAAGCTACGTTACAAGCCTGACAACATCTATCAACGGAGAACTCAAGGCAGCACACAGCAATGTACACATATGTATGCTCTGCCCCGGCCCTGTTGATACCAACTTTAACAATACGGCTGGCGTAACATTTGCACTTCCGGGAATATCTGCCGAATACTGCGCTTCATACGCACTGCTTCAGATGTTTAAGGGAAAAGTAACTATTGTACCTACATTTACAATGAAAGCTGCTGTAATAGCCTCAAAGCTTGCACCACGCGAGCTTGCCGCCGCTATCACCGCAAAGCAGCAGATGAAAAAAAGAAAGGATAACAAGCACTGATGAAAGTATATATGGCACCTATGGAGGGATTGACTGATTATATGTTCCGCAACGCATATGATGAGTTTTTTGGCAGAGGAAAGATTGATAAGTACTTTATGCCATTTATATCGCCTAACCAGACCGAGAAGTTTCTTGCCAAAGAAATGAGGGACATTTCCCGCGATAATAACCATATCAATTCTATCCCACAGGTTATGACGAATAATTCCTCTGATTTTATATGGACTGCACGTATGCTTTATGACCAGTTCGGCTACGATGAGATTAACTTAAATGCCGGATGCCCTTCCGGAACTGTTGTTTCCAAGGACAAGGGCTCTGGTATGCTTAAAAATCCTGACACCCTTGAACGCATATTGTATGAGATATTATCCGATAATTATATAATTGATAATCATATCAAAGTATCAGTTAAGACAAGAATTGGTGTTGAAACACCAGACGAATGGGAGAGAATTCTTGCAGTATATAATAAGTTTACGCTTGAAGAGCTTATTATTCATCCAAGAGTAAGAACCGATTATTACAGAGGTGATATTAACAAGGAGGCTTTTGCACTGGCACTTAAGGAAAGCCATAATCCAGTATGCTACAATGGCGATATATTTACACGCCGCGACTTCCTTAATGTCATAGACGACTTTAATCCGGATTGTATTATGGCTGGAAGAGGTCTTGTAGCTGACCCCGGTCTTATAAATGTGCTTGTAAGCGATAATCCTGCGGATTATGTGAGAAATCTTGACGAGGACAGAAGGAATATGAAGCTGCTTCATAACAGAGTGTATGAAGAAAGGCTTAAGATAATGTCGGGCGATAAGCACGCCATCCACCGTATGAAAGAAATGTGGTGCTATATGGAATATGCATTTGCCGACTGCAGGAAAGAAGTGAAGGCAATCAAAAAAGCCCAGAATATGAACGCTTATAAAGATGCTGTAAATGTGTTCTTCACAAACTGTAAGCTTGAAGAAAAACCTTACATAACATTTTCTAAGAAGTTCTAATTCTGAGCCTGTATATTATCTTTTATAGAATTCACTCAATGCCGCTATCATATAACCTGTATCCTTTACACCTGCTGTTTCGTATGCAGAATGCATAGCAAGCTGCGCAAGTCCTATGTCTACTGTATTAATGGATATATGCGAATTTGATATATTGCCAAGCGTTGAACCGCCTGCTATATCTGAGCGGTTCGCATATGTCTGGTATGGCACGCCCGCCTTTCTGCATATATTTTTAAATACTGCGTAGGAAACAGCATCTGTAGTATACTTCTGGTTTCCGTTGAACTTAATAACTATTCCGCCATTCATATATGGCTTATTGGTAGGGTCTGCCTTCTCCTGATGATTAGGATGTACTGCGTGTGCATTGTCAGCAGATATCATAAATGATGATGACAGTGACATAAGATATGCCTCCCTGTCCATACCAGAAGCTATACTTATTCTCTCAAGCACGTCTGACAGAAATGTAGAGTCCGCGCCCTGTCTTGTTGTACTTCCCACTTCCTCATTGTTAAATATGCAGCATACATTTACATATGGAGTACACTGATTATTACCTGCTCTTACAAATGCTTCGACAGACGAGTAGGCACACTGTATATCATCAAGCCTTGGTGCTGATATGAATTCATCATTATATCCCCAGATAGTACCTCTCTCCCTGTTGTAAAGAAAAAGCTCTGTTGTAACATCCGCACCATTATCTATATTGGCAGACTGTGTACCTGATACCGCACTAATCCGGCTTCTTATATAATCATCAAATTTATCTTTAGCATTTTCATCACCAAATACCGGAATCATATCCTTTTGCGCATTAAATGTGTTGCCATCGTTTATATTTCTGTTCATATGTATGGCAAGATTAGGTATTACAACGAGGTCTTTATCAGCATTGACAAGATACTCCTTAACGCCCTCATCATCTGCCACAACAGCCCTTCCTGCCACGGAAAGCGGACGGTCAAGCCATGTCGACATAATCATTCCGCCATACTTTTCAACATTCAGGCTTACATAGTGGCTATCACCCGGCATCTGTGGGTTTTCCTTTATCTTAAAGGATGGCGAATCACTATGACTTGCCACAATATTATAGCCCTTATATTCTGATGTCTGTGGCATCGTAAATGCTATTATTGACGACATTCCACGAACCACATAATAGCTGTGGCCTGCCTCAAGCTTCCACCTTCCGCCCTCACTTAACTCTGTCATATTATTATATGAAAGCAGTGACCTCACATTATCTATGACGTGATATGGACTTGGGCTTTTGGCTATAAAGTCTATAAGCGCTTCTGACTCTTTGCGAAAATCTAAATCTTTATTACTTCTTTTATTTTCTTCTATAATATGCGTGGTTTCTTTTTCTATATTGCTCATCCTATATCCTCAATTCTGCACATTTTGGTGACATTTATAATCTATTTTCTACTTATCTGATCTGCGTCTTATATGCCTTGTTATAAAGTAATATAATCCGACTGCCACTATTATGACTACTACTATAATAATAACTCTTGCAGTGTCGCTCAGACCTGCAAAAAAAACTCTGTTTTTTAAGCCTGAACTTTCATCCATTCTTATATTATCATTAACACCTTCTATAAGCTCACCTGACTCTGTATCACTGCTGCGAGTACCCGCAGAAATGCTGCTCTCAGTGCTCTCATATGGATTGTCTACAGTATAAGTATTTCTTACGTAATTTTCCGGCTTAAGTGTCTGTGTGTAATCAAAAACTTCATTTCGCATGAAATTATCTGTGTTATCTCTTGAGGTTGTATACAGGTTCATACGCTCACCTGCGAGTGCCTTGCAGTAAGCCCTTCTGTCCTCATTATCCTCATAAAATGTTATCTTTCCATTTATTGTATTGCCTGCTATATCGGCAACGTAACTTCCTGATACAGGATAAAGTATATAAAGACCTGCTATTCCACCAGAATGTACATATCCTCTTTCTGATATGTAGCCATCTATCGTTACCTCGCAGTCCTTTACATCAATATATCCGTCTGCATAGATACCACCCATAAACTGCTCATCTTTATCGGCATCGTCCGGGTCTGCATCTGTACATACAAGCGTTACATCCGATACCGTGTTTTCTATAAGACCGTTTCCAAAGCCTGCAACTCCGGCTGTTCCCCACATTTTAGAAGTGGAGGTAAGACTTACATAGCCTTCTACACTGCACCCTGTTATCGTTGTGTTATTCATATAACCTGCAAGAATAGCTGCAAATATGCTTTTAGATGACATATCTGCCTGCTGCCCTAACTCAATATACGCACCTGCAATATTAAGATTACTTATAACCGCACCATCTGTTATGCCAAAGAACCCTGCAAAATATGTGTCATATTCCTTAAGGTTTCCGTCATAAGTCTTTGCAGTTATATCTGTTGTAGTCTTTATATCCATATTGTATAAAGTGTGTCCATTACCATCAAATGTACCATTGAAGTTCCATGGCTTCCAGCCCTCTTCGCCTGCCTTAGACATATCTATATCTGCCATAAGAATATAGCTTCCATCTACATTTGCTGCTGCCGCTGCCAAGTCACTGTACGTCTTTATCTCAACCTTTTCACTGCTGTTATCAGGTGAAGCTGGCTCCTGTGCCGCATACACTTCTCTGGCTGGCAATACTGACAGCAATATGCCACTGCTTAACACACCTGCACATACAAGCACAACTGCCACAAAAGCTGCCATTACACTTATTACTTTGTTGACTGACCTTGATATCATATTTTTATTTTCCTTTCCTGCTTTATACACAAAAGAAGTGCTTTGCACATGCTCCGCACTTCTTTGCACTCTTATCTGATATTGTTACGGGGCATCCCCGCCCGTAATGCCTGTTGACTGCTTAACTCTCCAAGGCTTAACCAATATTGTACTTCTTCTCAAACTCATCTACCGGTATAGGCTTAGAGAAGTAATATCCCTGAAACATCTTACAGCCCATATCATAAAGCATATCAACCTGTGTTTTCTTCTCAACACCTTCTGTGATTACCCTCATACCAAGCTTATTGGCAAGACCTATGATACTTTCAAGGATGTCCTGTCCTTTGACCTCATTTTCAGAAGCACGAAGAAAGCCCATATCAATCTTAAGAACATCTGCACTTATATCCTTTAACATATTGAGTGATGAGTAGCCACTTCCAAAGTCATCTATCTCTATGTCAAAACCATACTTCTGTAATCTTTTTATAATAACCATATTCTTGTTAAAGTCTGACATAAGTGCTGTTTCTGTAATCTCAAGCTTTAAAAGCTTAGGGTCAATATCATACTTTTCAACAAGTCCGACAAATGTTTCATACACATCAATAAGATAGAAGTCCTTAGTTGATATATTGACTGATATATGATAGTCATTAATTCCTCGTTTCTTCCACTCAGCAAGCTGCTTTACCGCTTTATCCCACATATATCTGTCAAGCCTGTATACAAAACCTGTCTTTTCAAGCACATCTATAAATACCCCGGGTGCTAACAGTCCCTTATCAGGATGCTGCCATCTTACAAGCGCTTCTGAACCGAAAGGCTTTCCTGACACATCAACCTGTGGCTGTAAGAACATAACAAATTCTTCATTATCCAGCGCCCTGTCGAACTCGCCTATTATCTTTCTTTCCTCAATAGACTTCTCAAGAAGATGCTCTGTATAGTAAGCAACACTGCTCTTATACTCATTCTTGATAGTTTCACTGGCAAGATTCGCCTTATCGCACATAATGCTTACACGTTCTTCAACATCATGTATATCATAAACACCTACAAATATGTGCATATGGAAAGAACTGTTCTTAAATGCCTCCTGTATTCCAGTTATGGCTTCATTAATAAGATCCTCATCAAACCTTATCCTTGGCATACACATAGCGAAACGATCTGCGTGAAGTCTTGCCGCAAGTGAGTCTTCTCCTATAAAGTTCTTCATATATTCTGCCTGCTTCTTTAGTATCTCATTGCCTTTTTCAATACCAAACAGCTCATTGACAAACTTAAAGTCCTTTATGTTACTGCACACAAGACAATACTTTACATCCCTGTTTTCCTTAATAAGTTTCGCTGTTTCTATGTAAAACTGTTCCTTATTAAGAAGTCCTGTAAGTATATCGTGCGATGCCCTGTACTTCTCATGCTCAAGTGACACGACATCCTCTGTCCTGTCGTTGAATATAAAATAGTCGCACACCTGATTTTGTTTATCATCGTAAGTACGTTTATACACAATCTCGTAATACTTCTTTTTGCCATTCTGATATATAGAAGTCTCCATCTTCATACTGTCTTTTCTGTTCTCTTCTATAGACTGTATCCACTTCCTATATTCCTTTTCCATCTCTTCATAGTCATGACCGATACCATAAAGTTCCCTTAAAATGTCGTTGCAGTATATACATCTGCCATGAATATCAAAGCATACGATACCACTGTTCATATCCTTTATGATAAGAGATAACGTATTCTCTATAAGCTCATTAGGTACATAACTTAATGTAAGATAATATATAATCATAGACATAAATCCATATATCGGTGTCGACAGGTCATATATCGACTGCGAGCTTACAGTTGCAAGGTCAAGCACAAATCCCGAAAACAGTGCAATAAATATAACTTGATACCTGAAGCTGTAAAATCTTGATGACTTTGCAATCATAAATATAAACGAAATAAGTATAACTATAATAACAACGTAGTTATATATAAAATGCGCCTGATAGAAAAAGCTTGTCTTTACATAATCTACTACTATCTCACCCTTAGTTATCTCTGATATAGTAAAAACATTATGTGTCCATGTATTCGCTATCATAACAAATGAATCTATTGCAGAATACAGCATCATAGTTATCTTTACAGCCCAGACACCTTTAAAAAGTCCTGTATAATACTGGGTATAGTACATAAGCAGTATAACAAGCCAGTCATAACATGCAAATGTAACACCTTTACAAAATGTCGTTATATTAATCCCCGGAACATACGTATATATCCAGAAAAATACTCCGGCGATAAATGCAACTGCCTCATAATATAATACAATCTTTGCAAGCTTTCCCTTTTTATTAATCGACTTAACCGCACAAATTCCCAAAAGTACAATTTCTATTATAATCAAAAGACTATACATCAATCTCATACTGTCCTCTCCCCTATGTAAAAATATTAAGTCCGTATCTATTGGTATAATTATACATAGGTATAGGATGTTTTGCAAACCTTAATTTCCATAAAGCACTAAATTTTACAGTTATTTTGCGGTTAACTTAACAATAGTTATCTACTGAACGCTCCCAGTTGCTTTTGGCTATATCTCCGGCTTTTTTTGCATCCTTATTCTTTATTGCCTCTATTATCTGCTTATGTTCAAGCACCGACTCTTCCGACAATATAATCTCGTTTTTAAAGAATAATCTCCTGACGTGAGCCTGAAGCACATTGATAGATGACTCAAGATATGCATTATCACATATCTTCACTATTTTTCCGTGAAAATGTTCATCCTGCTTTAACGCTGCAAAGTAATCCTTGTTCTTTATTGCCTTTTCAAATACTTTATTATAGGACTGTAATTCTTTTATGTCCTTTTCATCTGCCATATCAGCCGCTGTCTGTGCGGCAAGTGCCTGTAACACACTAAGCGGTGGCAGTATCTTTCCCATGGCACCATCTTCAAGCTCTGTAACATATGTAGACACTCCTGGTTTCATAGCCACAAGCCCCTGTAATGCAAGAAGCTGTAATGCCTCTCTTACTGGAGTTCTGCTTATTCCAAGTGCATTTGCAAGCTGTGCATCATTTATCTTTTCATTGGGAACAAGTGTCCCATCAACTATCCATTCCTGTATCTGATTATAAGCCCTGTCCTTAGCCGACAGCTTGACAGGCGCTGAGTAATTCTGTGGTATTGGCATAATCATCCTCTCTTTCTTCAATCTAATGTGTTATAGGATTACGTGAATTGCTAAGCAATAGAGTAATCCGTAGGCATCAGTTAGGGGCAAAATACTTTTTGACCATAACATCATAATATAATCATATTTATTTTTCAATATGCAGTATATTGCATTTCTCTATATAATGTGCCATTATCCCATATATGCAATATATTGCATACACTTGTGATTATTCTACGATACATATAAAGGAGTTTTAAGTTATGGAAATTAATAATATGAAGTGCGTTATGATATTTGATGAATCTCTCCCTGTAGGTGTTATAGCCAACACTGCCGCTATTATGGGAGCTTCTCTTGGAAAAGCTGACCCTGAGGTTGTCGGCATAACTCCTGTGGATATGGATGGAAACGAACATTCAGGTCTTATACAGTTCCCTGTTCCTATATTAAAGTCCGACTCTGACACTATCCAGGATATCAGAAAGAAGGCCCTTGATACTTATGGTGAGGACATTGATATTATCGACTTTACTGATATTGCCCAGAAAAGTATGACTTATGACGACTACCTTAATAACTACAAGGCAACTGCCGGTGATGATATATCTTATCTTGGACTTACACTGTGCGGACCTAAAAAGGCTATTAACAAGCTGACTGGTAATCTTTCTTTGCTTAGATAAAGGTAATATAAAAAGATGGGGTGCTGTATTTAATGAAAATTATTATACTACACCCCTAAATATCAATACCTTATCAGCTCATTAAATATTTCTATCGCATATCTGTCTGTCATTCCGGATATGTAATCTATGATTGCCTGCGCATATATTTTCTTTGTTTCAAGCAGCCCGTATATTTTCCTGTTCTTATATTTTTCAGTAAGCTCATTTGCAAGTTCTTCCTTGGAAGCCGCATCATTTAAGGCATATGGATAAAGGCTCAGATATACATCAGTATATATATCAGAAGGCGTTTCTGAATATATGAGCAGGTGCTTTACAAAGTTGCTTATAAGATTAGGATATGTCTTTTTTCTTGCCATAAGATTATATATCGTGTTTAAGCCATCTTTGTCATCATATGACTCCATGAGTGTATCGTATATGCTTCTTATTATTAAAGCTGCATAGTTGCGGTACACATTAAATTTTGGATTTTTATATATAGTCCTGTAGTTAAAGTCCTTGATAGCATTAAGCATTGCATTATGCTCATCACTAAGCCTTATTCCTGCCTCCGGACTGCTGTTTTCGCATATGCTTGTTATAAAGTTATGTATTATGACTGTAGTGTTAATTGTCTTTTCTTTATACAGGCGGGATATCTCCATAAGCTCTTTTATGTCCGACTCTTCTATGAATTCCATTCTTATGGCATCTTCTATATCTCTTCCAAGATAGGCTATCTTATCAGCTATTTTTACGACACAGCCCTCCCACGTATATGCCTGATACTGTCCTGATGTTTCAAATGTATCAAGGTCTATCTTTTCCTTACGTGGCATTATTCCATTTTCATCGACCTCGCCGCAGTGCGATATTATGCCATCTCTCACCGCATATGTAAGATTGAGGTTCTGATAATTCTTATTGTTATCCTCTAAAAGCTCTATATCCTCTATTATTCTTAAGCTGTTTCTCTCATGCCAGAAAGCATCCATTCCCAGCTCTTTTCTTATCTTTGTAAGCTCAACTTCTCCTTCGTGTCCAAATGGTGCATGACCTAAGTCGTGCCCCATCGCAATAGCCCTTGTGAGGTCGGTATTAAGTCCAAGATACTTTGCTATCGTACAGCTTACCGACTCAACATGCTGCACATGCTCCATACGTGTGCATATATGGTCATTATCTATGTTGAAAAACACCTGTGTCTTATGCTTTAATCTCCTGTATGCAAGTGAATGAAGTATACGTGTATAATCACGCTCATATTCTGAACGTATATCATTCTTCCTTGTATAAAGCGGTGTTCTTCTTTCTATATGATACTCCCAGTCAGGATTATTCTCACCTGACGCATATTCCTTGAATAAATCTCTTACCATAGGCAGCCTCCTTTTTTATATTTTATGAAACATTTATGCTGAATTCACATCTTTATTTGTGCTTACTTCCATTTAATACATATATTCAGCACATACATTTAATATATATATAATATTTTCTCTATTATTGTAACAATACTTTTATTATATATCTGTTATATTATGACAATATTAAAAAGTTATTTATACCTGCACCACAAAACTTTTTAGCCTTTATCTCTCACATCTAATGACTAAAAAATATAACTATATTAATAATATAATTATTTTAATCATATGTCAAAGTAAATTTGAAATATTTTATATAAATCATATATTTATTCTTGCAATACAAATAAAATTTTCCAATATAAGCTTTCCCTCATTATTGGCAAAAACTATAATATAAAAAACTGAAAGACACATGTCATTCTGTAAATCTGATATAACCTGACAATAACTCTTATACCCCACCCCTTGACAAAGAACCCTTAAATACAAAAACCCGCCATATATCAGTCATTCAACTGATATATGACAGGTTTACTAAAATCATTTTATATAAGCATAGATTTTTTATATGCATTTACTTGTATAAAACATTTATATCTATATTAATTCAAACATCTATCCAAACAGACTCATAATATTAGCAACTATAAGTCCGCCACCTGTTCCTATGACATAGCCTAACAGCGCCATAATAATACCTACTGGTACGAGGGCTGTTGAGTATGCGCCTGCAAGAACTGGTGCTGTGGCTGTACCACCTATGTTGGCAAGTGATGCAACGCAGCATGTGAATATATCCATCTTTAATACCTTTGCAAGAATAATCATAATAACTACGTGGATAACAAGTATTACAAAACCTGCAAGCAGCCATATTGGTGCATTACCAACTGCACTTAAGTCAGCTCTTGAAGCAATAAGTGCGATAACGATATATAACATAACATTAGATATTTCCTCTGTTCCCTTAATCTTACCAAATGGTGTAAGGGCGAATAATATACCAAGAACTGTGACTACAAGTACCGTCCATGTTGAGCTGTCAAATACTGGCATAAGCTTGTTAAGAGGTGTACCTAACTCCATAGATAAAGCTGATACTAAAAGTCCGGCACCAAGTAATAATATGATGTTCTGCCATACTAATGGCTTAGTATTAGCCTTTGCTTCCTCTTCGAGTGCAGCTCCAACGCCATCGATAATGCTTGTGTCTGCCTTTGTCCATGCATTGAACTTCTTGTGTTCTCCAATAGCCCATAAAAGGAACATTACGTATAATGTTGCACATATAGAGTCCATAACAAGCGCATATGCCATAGTAGCCTCATCTACGCCGATAGCTGCCTGAATAGCAAGCATATTACCGCCGCCGCCCATCCAGCTTCCGCAAAGCGCGCCGAGGGCTTTCCATGACCCCTCACCAAGCCACTGGTGGAATATCGCATATGAAACAACAAAACCAAGACCTATTGATAATGTAGCGGCAAAGAAACCTATAAGCATCTTAGGACCTAACTTAGCTATCTTCTTAAGGTCACAACGTAATAACATTAAGAATAACATCGCATATAATACCGGGTTTTTAACTGACTTATATACAGCACTTGTTGCGCTTAAGTCCCATACCTTTAAGGTACAAAGGAGCATAAGTCCAAGGTATATAAGTACGATAGGTGGTGCAAAGTTAAAAAAGACCTGAGCCTTTTTACCTTTGAATATCTTAGGTAAATTAACTAATATAGCCGCAGCAAATATAAGTGCAGCCAGATATAGAAATCCATCTTTAATCATAAATTAACCCTTTCTTAACTTAATAATAACATCATGGTCAAAAGTCTTAATCCATAGCCTGTTGATTAATGGATGAACGACCTTGGAACCTGCCCGGTATAAGCCTTAATGCATGATAATATTCATACAATGTGCGAATAACGGGTAAATTTCACGTCTATCATAGTTGGGGGCTTTAGACCACAACATCATATAATGTCAGAAGCAAAAAGCCTTATATATTTCTTAAAACTTCAAGAAGATAATTCCAGCTTCTCTTAACCGATGCAACATCCATATACTCATCTGGTGTATGGACGTCAACAAGTGTAGGTCCGAAAGATATCATATCAACTCCCGGCATCTTGCCTGAAAGTATGCCACATTCAAGACCTGCGTGTATAGATGTGACCTCCGGCTCTCTTCCGTATACTGACTTAAAGCTTTCTATCATAACATTTCTTAATCTTGAGTCACTGCTGTACTCCCACGCCGGATAATCCGATGTAGTCACAGCCTTTCCACCTGCAAACTCTGCAAATGCTGACACTTTATCAAGCACAAGTCTCTTGCCGCTTGCTGTGTTGCTTCTTATAAGATACCTGTATACAAGCTTATCATCCTTTATAAATACAGTTCCAAGGTTAAGTGATGTTTCAACCATCCCCTGTATCTGCGTGCTCATCCTGCACACGCCGTCTATGGCCTGTCCAAGTACATATATGATATTCTTAGAAGCCTCAAGTGAATAAATATCAGCGGCTATATCCTTTTTCTCAAGACATATGGCAATATCCGGCTCTACAGCCTTATATTCCTGCTGAAGAATAGCTGTATATTCCCTGAACTTCTTTACAAATGCTGGCGACTCATCACTGTTTATAGCTATAAATGCTGTTGCCTCTTTAGGAATTGCATTTTCCTTGCCGCCGCCTGTTATATCTGATACGCATATATCACATTCTCTCTGTATACCTGTGAGCAGTGAACCTAATACCTTGATTGCATTGGCATGCTGCTTGTGTATCTCCACACCTGAATGTCCACCCTGAAGTCCGCCTACTGTTATCTCGTATACAGTATGCACATTCTTTGATGATGCCTCCCTGCTTCCAAGCTCTATCTCACACTGTGCCCTCACACCGCCTGCACAGCTTACAAAAAGTACACCCTCTGTTTCTGAGTCTATATTTATAAGCCTTCTTGCTGTAATATCGCTTGTATCAAGTGCCTGCGCACCAAGCATGCCTATCTCTTCATCACTTGTAAGCACTGCCTGAATAGGTGGATGTTCAATCGTATCTGATGCCAGTATAGCAAGTATATATGCGACCGCTATTCCATCATCTCCTCCAAGTGTTGTTCCGTCTGCCCATACTCTTTCGCCATCTGTACATAAGTCGATACTCTCAAGCTCCATATTCTTATGGCAGTCAGCACTCTTCTCACACACCATATCTATATGTCCCTGAAGTATAAGCGGCTCCTTGTCTTCATAGCCCTTAGAACCATCCTTAAATATAACAACATTATCAGCCTCATCCCTTCTTACTAAAAGATTGTGGCTGTTGGCAAAATCAACGCAGTACTGCGCTATTCTGTCTGTATTTCCTGAACCTCTTGGAATATCTGATATTTCTTTAAAATAAGAGAACACCTCTTTAGGTGATAAATCACTTACTAGCATAGTTCCTCCTGTTTTAATTCTTACTAATATACAATTATTATCTGATAGACTTTACTATAGTATTATATTAAATCATTTAAATAATTGTCTATATGTATAAGAATGAAATATTTTCATAATTATCCAATTCTATCCAAACCTTATCATAAATCGTCAGTTTTTATACTTTTTTGCTCACATTATTTCTTATGATAAACATTTTTATCATATGTAAAAGCTTTCCATTGTGATTTTTTGTAATATATATTATCATAGTACCATTGCTGTGTAATGCGTATTAAATAATAAATGCGGCTATTATACGGAATTCATATTAAACATTTATACATTAAGGAGAAACATTTTTATGAAAAAAGGTTCTATTTTTCACAGCCTGCCCTTCAAGCTTCTGGTGGGCGTTATAGCCGGTGTCGTATTCGGACTTCTGTTTTCTGCCACTGATAGTAACAGGTTCACTGGCGCTGCTTTAAATATTGTTGTTACATTAAAGTATGTTATCAACCAGATAATAAACTTTATCATCCCACTTATTATTATTGCATTTATTGCGCCTTCTATAACACAGCTTGGCAAAAATGCTTCAAAACTGCTTCTTATCGCAGTTTCGATAGCTTATGCATCATCTGTAGGTGCGGCTTTTTTCTCAACTGCTGCCGGATATGTGCTTATACCACATTTATCAATATCACCTACTGTAGATGGTCTTAAGTCCATACCTGATGCAGTGTTTGAGTTATCTATACCTCAGATTATGCCTGTTATGAGTGCGCTTGTATTCTCAGTTATGATTGGACTTGCTGCTGCATGGACTAAGGCAGAACTCATTTCAAATATACTGATTGAGTTCCAGAAGATTGTGCTTGCTATTGTAACAAGAATTATGATTCCTATTCTTCCACTTTTTATAGGACTTACTTTCTGCACACTCTCTTATGAGGGTTCTATCACAAAGCAGGCACCTGTATTCCTTAAGATTATTATTATTGTATTACTTGGACATTATATATGGATGACTCTTTTATATACTATCGCAGGAATATACTCAAAGAAAAATCCTCTCGATGTTATCAAGTGCTACGGACCAGCTTATCTTACAGCTATCGGTACTATGTCATCTGCCGCTACTCTTGCAGTTGCACTCCAGTGTGCCGGCAAAGCAAAGCCACTCCGTAAAGATATGGTTTCCTTCGGAATTCCTCTTTTCTCAAACATCCACCTGTGTGGCTCTGTATTGACTGAGGTATTCTTCTGTATGACAGTTTCCAAAATTCTTTACGGCTCTGTACCGACTGTTGGAACTATGGTTTTATTCTGTGTTCTTCTTGGAATATTTGCAATAGGTGCGCCCGGAGTTCCCGGCGGAACTGTTATGGCTTCACTCGGTCTTATAACAAGTGTTCTTGGCTTTGGCGATACTGGTACAGCCCTTATGCTTACAATATTCGCCCTTCAGGACAGCTTCGGTACAGCCTGCAACGTAACCGGTGACGGCGCGCTTACTCTTATTCTTACTGGTTATGCTGAAAGACATAATATTAAAGAAGGCGCTGAAAATTAGACATCTTCAAAAGTAATTATTAACAAATTATAAACTTTAGCACTCACCTGTTGACAGTGCTAACAATTAGGACTATAACATAGTCAGAACAAAGGAAGAGGAGTTAAGAAAAGGAAATAGCTTAACAAACCAACCTGAGTTTACAAAGAAACAAGGTAATAGTTCAGATGAATATGTAATCCGCAATGAACGAAATGTTCAGCCGAACAGACAGTTTATTAAAAAGGAGCGATGACTTATGTTAATGCCTAGTATTTTTGGAGAAAACTTATTTAATGATGATTGGATGAACTTTGGATTTCCTGAAGTTGACAAAGCTTTATATGGCAAGCATGCCGCACACGAAATGAAGACTGATGTCAGGGAGACTGACTCAGGTTATGAAGTTGATATCGACTTACCTGGATTTAAGAAGGATGAAATAGATGTACAGCTTGATAATGGCTATCTTTCAATAAGTGCCGCTAAGGGACTTGATAAGGAAGAGAAGGATAAGGAAGGCAAGTATATCAGAAAAGAGCGTTATGCCGGTTCTATGAGCAGAAGCTTCTATGTTGGCGATGCCATCACTGAGGATGATATCAAGGCTAAGTATGAAAGTGGTATCTTAAGACTTTCTATTCCTAAGAAAGAAGCTAAACAGGTTGAAACTACTAAGAGAATTGCTATTGAAGGATAATGTCATAGCAGACTACTATAATGATTAATAAAAAATAACCGCCGCCCTAAACAATGTCTATATAATATGTAGTCAAATGTTGCTACCAGCTACCATCTGTTGCTTATTATATAGAGTATGTTTAGGGCGGCGGTTTTTTTATTCTGATATACTCACATTTTCAAACTAAGCTCTGCGCTTCTTTCCTGCTGCAAATATAACTAATCCGCTGGCCAATAATAATCCTGCCATTATAGCTGCAACTCGCATCATAGTATCACCTGTCTGAGGTGTGCTTACATTACTATTACTATTACTATTACTATTACTATTGCTATTACTATTGCTATCGCTGTTAGTATTAGTATTTTCTGCTGCATCTGTTGCTGTTGTTGTATCCTCAGTGCTGTTGTTAGCTGAAGCCTTTACCATAACCTTAACTACTGTCTTGTTACCTGCTTCATCCTCTGCAACAACAACCTGCTGTCCATCACTTACTGTAAGAGTATACTTTCCATCTTCTGCTGTTAATGCCTCTCCGTTCACAGTTACGCTCTTAAGATTAGCATCTTCAACTGTAAATGTTACTGAGTCTGTGTACTCAGCACCATCTTCAATACCACTGATAACTGGCGCTTCCTTGTCTGCATTAAGTGAAATAGCGTCTAATGGAATTCTTGTATATTCTACATATTCCTTACTTGTTGCATATGAAATATAAAGATAATCGCCTATAACAACTGACTTAGGGTAATGGAAACCTAATCTCTTGGCTTTACCTGTATACTTTAACTCTGGGAACTCATCATGAGTACGGAGTACATATGCTGTATCAAATGTCTTGCCATCTGAGCTTAATGTGATTGTCAAAGGCCATCTGCCTTTATTATTAACTGAACATCCAACAAGATAAGCTGTTCCATCTGGAAGATTACCTGCACTCTGCTTTGCACGGCAGTCCGGCATATTAGTACTTACTGTTTCGCTCCATGTTTCACCCTGGTCCGTACTTATTGCTGCAAGTCTTACAAAAGAGCTGTTCTGGTCTCTGAAAGTCATAACAATAGTTCCATCTTCATTGACAAATAAGCTTGGTTCCATCTCTCTTGAAGTTGTTGCACCTTCGCCCTGTTCCATGCAGGCAAGCTAATGATGAAAATGGCCAACCGATGCTTAATGAAATGGTCGTGAACTACGAAAAAGGGATTAACACAGCGTTTAGTACCTGATGGGTCATCTGTATATATTGGATATGCAAAAAGTCCTGGCTGGAAATGAGCTGCATTAACTATTCTTCCACTTGCAAGTACATGTGGGTCCTGTTCTATAATACCTTCCATAGGTGTTCCATCTTTCATTAATACCGGCTTCATCTCTGACCAGTGTTCACCATCTGTTGACTCTACATAATATGCAAAACCACCTCTTGGTGTAGTATCTGAATACCATACATTAATATATGATACAAGTGTATCACCACTTACAAACCATCCACCTGATGAACAATATCCATTATCTATTGTAGGAACAAGCACTTTAGGTTCGCTCCATGTAGCTCCATTATCATCACTTACGCTATATGCAACCCATGTATCTTCTGCATCTTCATCCTTTGCTGAACTCTGCCACTGTGTATACAGCTTTCCCTTGAATTCAGTCATAACAACACCATTGCAGTAATGGTCTGTATCATCTGTTGCTGTAAATACTGTAACAGTTTCTGCTCCTTCAATCTTAGGAAGTCCTAAATCTGACTCTGTCTTAGTCTGGTCAAATAAACCATCTGTAACAACAAATGGCTGTTTGGCAGTACCTGGGACTGTACTCTGCTCACCTGCAAATACAGAACCAATGCCTATATTCATCGAAACAATAAGTGATAACGCACTTATTGCAGCTACTATTGACTTCTTTTTCATAATATTTCTCCTATAGTTCATTAATTAAACTAATCTTAAAGTTATAAATGTTAACTGGTTATTTATAAAAACTGTGCACACGTTCTTATCTGTATTGTACTTATTTTAATACACTCAGTCATTAGATATTAACTCTTTAGAGGCATAATGTCAACCATATTGCAATAAGTTTACTAAAAATATTTTATAAAAGTCCCATAGCCGTCACTTTTTAACTATATATTATTATTTCTTCTTCAACGAATAATCATCCCCCACGCCAAATCTCACAATATTGATATCATCTTTTCTTGCAACAACAACATCAAACAATGCCTCAGTCGCGGTGCCCTTCTGTCTTCCCGAGTCCATATAGTAGCCTTTGTCCTGCATCCAGCCACGGCTCTGCACTGAAAACATCGAAGTCTGTGTATTAAGCAGTGGAAGTCCTCCTGTTTCGCTGTCGAACACAGCTCTTTCCATATGAAGATGTCCACTGTGGTACAGAAGCACATTTCCACTCCAGTTAGTGAAATCCTTTGCAAATGAATTAGCTGCAAACGGAGTATGCGTGTAAGCTGCTGCCATTATTGCACGGAGTGTATCCCTGTTAGACTCTGTAGAATAGCCTTCCGGATAATCAAATGCATCGTGGCATAGGAATATATAGTTACAGTTATCCCTGCTCATCGCATCATTAAGAAGCCAGTCTATCTGCTCATTCTGATAACCATAAAAGTACATTCCCATCTGGTTCTGCTTACCATCTGTCACAGTATCATCACTATCACTCATATTAAGACAGACTACTCTTGTATTCTTGCCCGGAATATCATAGTAATAATATCCGTTCTGATAATCTGTTGCATACTGGCTGAAATGCTTCATAGTAATCGAATACCACTCTTCCCTGTTGATGATATGGTCGGCATCAAACAGAAGGTCTTCATTAATCTGGGCTGAAAAGCTGTTGTCATCGTGATTACCTTTAAGTATGAATACTGGCTTATTACAAAGCTCAAGTATCTTGGAAATCGACTCTATCGTATCCATCGCAATGACTTTTCCGTTCGGGTCTGCATATCTTCCATTGTACATATCACCGCCCACGCACACAAAGTCAATATCGCTGTTGTTGGCTATGTCGACTATTGCATAAAGCTGGTTGTAGGCAACCTCCCTTGTTTCCTCAGAAGTATCTATATGCATATCTGTTATAAATATATATGAAATACTATCGTTTGTTTCATCATTTTCCACAGTTCTAATAGTCTTCATTATCTCGTCTTTATATGCTTCGGGATAATTCGCTGACTGTGTTAATGTTACACTCGTACTGCTCCTGCCATTTTTCTTATTATCTGATGCAGCATTTGTCTGTGAGTTATTATAATCTACATACTTCATTATCACTACAAATAAAGTACACAATAAAAGCATTACTGCTGACACCTTTAATATGAGTCTGTTTCTTGCTCTTCTCTTTTTCGCCTTCCGCCTGGCGGCACTTTTTCTATTATTCGCTGAATATGCAGGTTCGCTGCTTGTCCTTTTCATATATTTCTCCTTTCCCCGGTTATATTATCACATATCACAATAAGATATCAGGGTCAAAATGTATTCTGACCCTGACCGATACCTGCGGATTACTCCACTTTTCTCAATTAATGTAATCCTATAATAATAGTGTAGCAATTAGAGTTTACTCTAACCAAGGAAATATTTCTCAATTTTTTCTTAATTTATCTTAAGAATGGTACCACCTTTATATGCAGTGTACTCATAATCAGACTTTAAATTATATACTTTTAATACTTATTAAAAATATTTTTCTAATAACATTCTCACTTATATCTGTCAGGAATTTTCTTTCTTCAACAAAATCAGGCTCTGTTCCGTCACATATCAGTTCAATCATTTTAACAATATGACTGCACAAAGGCAAATCTTTCGGTATAAAAGAGGCTTCATATTCCAATGCGAACAGACCTTTTCGATGTGCAATACGTGCTAATTTCATAATCCAGTCATAGGTCTCTTTGATTTTTTTTTTATTTTTTCCAATAACATCATCAGTTACTTTAAATAAACACCTTTTCCATTACCCCATTCTCCATATCATCAATACTATAAACCGTATCCATAACTTCAAATGTTTCTCTCAAATTGCCTCTTGCACTCTTCCAGCCTGTTCCATCTGTAAACCATACAAATGTAAAACCATCTATGGTATCTGCTTCCTGCGAAAGCATTTTATAGCTTCTTGCAGTTTCATTGAGCTTCGAACCACCACTAGCATAAAAGTTTGTTTCAATGGCATAAATCATCTTATCAGTCTTAATTACATAGTCAAATCTCTTTGCAGCTTTACCCTGATTGGAAAGCGCTGACAAATCTATATTCCACTTTGACTCAATGTCTTTTAAATACATTTCCTTAAAGTAATTCTCATTCTTCTTAAAACCTGCTGCCACAATGTACTTCTCAACTAAATCTTCCATCTGATGTCCACCGCGGTTTTTGCGCCCATTAGAATCAAGTCCTGTTTCAATTCCTAACGCATAATCGACCAGATTATTCACAATATGATTCTTAATCATGTCAAACAAACCTGTTTTTCTCATAAATACTTTGTATTGCTCTACATTGTAATTCATTGTTTTAAAATCATACAGAAATGCGCCATCTTCATCCTGCGCATAAATTTCATTCCCCCTTACTGCTAATAACAGTGGAATACATTTTAATGTTTCCGGATACTTTGTCACTATCTTTTCAAAGTCATCCTCTATATTTTTTGAACCTATAAGCGTATTAAGAATATTGAGTTCAACCTTAATTTCATCAACATTTTTAACAACCTTTTCAAAATCTATGTAATAATCATAACCTGAAATACTTGGTCTGAACTTATTTAACCATTCGTCAAAATTTCTATTTGTCATCTGTTGCTTTCTCCAATCTTCGTTTAGATATATCAATATATTCTTCGCTTATGTCTATTCCTATGAACTTCCGTCCATACCGCACTGCCTCCACTCCTGTAGTTCCTGAGCCACAAAATGGGTCTAATACAATCTGTCCTTCTTCTGTCGATGCAAGTATAATTCTTTCAAGAAGATATTCCGGTTTCTGTGTGGGATGCTTTCCTTCTGTCTTCTCTGATGGCTTTGTCAATGAGCCTGTCCATACATCTTTCATCTGCCTGCCGCCATTCATTTCTTTCATTTTCTGATAATTAAAAAAATGCCGTGACTTCCTATCATCCTTTCTCGCCCATAAAATGGTTTCTGTAGAATGTGTGAAGCACCGACATGCTAAGTTTGGCGGCGGATTGGTTTTCTGCCATGTAATGTTATTGATTATCTTAAAGCCTTCCTGCTCCAATGCCATACCAACCGAATATATATTATGCAGCGTTCCTGATATCCATATTGTACCATCTGGTTTTAGTACCTTTTTACATAGTTTAATCCATTTTCTGTTAAACTTATGTTTTTCTTCAACACTACTTCCTTTTTCTGAAAGCTTATCCCACGAACCCTTATTTACTGAAACCATCTTCCCGCTCTTGCAGGTAATCCCATCATTACTTAAAAAATATGGTGGATCAGCAAATATCATATCTACCGACTCCTGTTTCATTCTAGTCAGAACTTTGAAAGAATCACCTACGATTAGCTGTGAGTCATCCGTGTCATAGTATAATGGCACTTTCTTTATAAATAAGTTATCCTTCATATGTCTCCTCATTTTCCGGAAAATGTTAATCTCTGTTAACAGCGGACATTAACTTCATCTAATAATTACATATTATTACTTCTTCTCCCACTCTATTAGATGCATCAGAATTAATCATACGCCTGACACTTACAACATCTATTTTATAACCTTTA
>ERZ773221.1294-NODE-1294-length-24411-cov-3.502340_pt1 | contig 24411 bp, 25 predicted proteins | sample MGYA00580994_ERZ773221 | MGnify/ENA primary metagenome ERZ773221 (study PRJEB29015, sample SAMEA2737758) | human gut metagenome | biome: human gut; feature: human-associated habitat; material: faeces | place: China | collected 2012 ... | reverse complement strand
GTTCAGCCGGGATGAGGAGCTTTCTTTTTCCTGTACAGCGGGAGTTTTGCCGGTCTTGGAGTAATACAAGTCAAGATTCGTCTTGAAATGATTTTCACCGAAGATAGCTGAAATATCCGAGCCACCGAGATGGTCTGCGCGGCGTGCCTGCCACTGGTCTTCCGTCAGAGTGCTGGCATCGACCTCGATATCAGGTCCCTGATAGTTGTCAGGGTTGCAGAAAGCAACCGCCTCCGGAGACGCCATTGCCATCGCCTCATTGTAGAGGTTCTTAGTGTGTTCCGTCTTGATTTCCCAATACGGAAGATGCTGAGCGCAACCGGCGCTCGATTTGTTGGTGCCATCATAACTAGCCATCGCTTGTTACTCCTTTCTATATCAGCGGCTCAAGCCGTACAGGAGAACGGCAACAGCCAGCAGAATGAACACATTCTTGGGTTTCATCACATATCCTCCTTGCCGGGCATATCCACGGTGTTCCAGAGCGTCCGGGCACAACGCGCAACGCAGTCGGCAGCGGTGAAAATCTTCTTGGCTTCCTGTGCATGGTTGCGGACAACCGCTGCATACGCTTCACAGACCGACAGGTAGATATCCATTGCCGTCACATTGCCATTGGCGTGCCACATATCGTATGCAGCCAGTGCTTCACGAGACTCTTCCTTCGGCATCCCGTACTTTGTCAGAACCCGGACCAGAGTTGCCTTACCGTAGTTAATCGGAATCGTGCTCAGCTTCGAGATGTCAGTAGCGGCATCATCGAAATACGCCAGCAGCGCAGTAAATGCGTTGCGGACACGGTCCTCGATGTTATCACCGATGTGCGGGATGACAACCTCCTTCGCCATGGGGGCAATTACGCCGCCCATATTAAAAGCGGGAATCAGCCGAACAGCGCTTTCCGCGACATCAGAACTAATCATCACGACCGCAGGTGCATAACCACGGCAAAGCTCCGGCGGCAATTTCCGGAAGAACTGCTGCTTGTAGGCACTCAGGTCAATGACGACCTGCATCAGTTCATGGGATACATAGCCGCTGATGAACTCGTGGTCCGGCCACGTCTGCGTCATGTACTCCCCCATAATATCGAGCAGTTTCTCGTTACTGATGGCGGAATATCGCCCGGAATGCACGGCACGAATCTTTTCGTGGCTGAACTTGATGCGCGTAGCGCCTTTACGCTCTGCCAGAATGAGATTGAGAACTTCCTTCAAACTGCCACGGTTGTTCTTACGCAGCAATTCATAGCAGTTCATGCCAATCATGGCTCGTGCGCAGATGTTTCTGGTTGCACTATCCCCTACCGGCTTCTTGCCGATAGAGGTCGTGAGGTTCAGACCTGCGTGCTGCTGGGTATCCAGAATCGCCTCCTCGCTGACTTTCAGCTGCTTGGCGTATTCCGGAGCGCACAGCGGTTCATCGTAACTCGCCTCGAATCGGATGTCCCGAATTCCTTCATCGAGCCACTTCGTTTTGCTTGCATCCCATTTGCAGAAATCAACGAGTTCCTGGTACTCATCTTCCTTGAAGGCTTTCTCAGACGCATCGCTGATAAAGTAATCTGGGTTCTGCACAGCGGTAGCAGCGGTGGTGTTGGTAACGGTCATTGTGTTGGTAGACATGGTATTTACTCTCCTTTTTTGTGTGTTGAAACGCAAAAAAGGCGGACTTCCTGTGATTAGGAAGTCCGCCCTTAAAGCGAAACTATGAATTTTTGTACGAAAGATATTTCTCTTTCCGTGTGAATGTTATCTATCGTACATCTTTCATTCTATGCAACTCGCACATTTGTGCAAGTCTCTTTTTATTTTTCTGAGGTTTCCGGTGTGGCATCTGCTTTTGGCGTCACGGTCACAAGGCAGGTATCCGAGAGTTTCCCGTCCTTCGTCGATACCGAAAGAGAAGTCGTGTCCTCAGACACACCGCAAATCGTACCAGCATCCTCATCGTAGGTCGCAACCTTCTCATCCTCAACTGTCCAGACCAAGTCCAGTTTGTTGACCGCATCGACGACAAGGTCATTGTCCATGACTTTCGGGGTCGCCACATTGAATCCCACCGCCTGATTCTCGCCGACCGCCAGCTGAATGTTTCCGTTCAAAACGATTTGCGTGATATCCACCTTATTCTTCTGCGCGGTGTAAAAACTCGACGCGAGGATAAGCGCCGTCATAGCGATAAACGCCAAAACGATGACGACGGGATTTTTCAGAATGTGGTTTTTCCCTGCCTTGTTCTTGCTATTTTTCGTAGCCATATTATTTATTATCCTTTCTGCTGTTCGATGTCATTTTCATCCCTGTGCGGCGCTAATGGGATACTGAAATTTACCTTCGATATGATGTTTTTCCTCGGCACGAAATGCTCATCCCAGTACCTCGAATCGTAGGAGTTGTTTCTGTTATCGCCATCATGAAATAGGAGTCTTCCGGAACATTAAAGGGTCCGAAATCCTCATCATCCGGAGGCTCTCTCAGATACTCCTCCTCGAACGCTTCCCCGTTGATATAAGTAACGCCGTGTTTGATTTCTATGGTATCGCCCGGCAAACCTACGATTCGCTTGGCGTAGACCTTTGAATCCGGTATATCCCGCTTGAAAAGTACGATATCACCGCGTTCAGGGTCATTCTCCCAATATGCTGCTCTCGTACTGAACGAGAAACACGGTGATGGCAGAGTTGGATACATTGATGCCGTAGGGATGATGGCGGTCGGGAACACGACCTTTACAAGAATCCATACAGCAACAAAGCAGACGAGCGGGAACGCCCATTCCTGCAAGAATTTCTTTACTTTTCCGGTGTGCTTTTGCACATTGTTATTGTTTTCCAAATCAGTTTCACCTCGGTAAACAGTTGTTGACATAGGTTATCAGTTGCTGCAGGTAATACGACAGCTGTGACAACAGGTTTTGGTAATCCACCTCAATACCGAGATATTGCAGGATATGATACACGGCATATACCGTGATACCGCCCAGAACCAGCGTCTCAAACAATCGATTCACACCGCGAATCACAAACCAGACCACCATAGCAATCAGCGCGATATCGACTACGAGCCGGATATCGCCAGATTCGAACAGATTAGTGATGCTGTTGACAGCATCATTGACGGAAGACATACTATCGCCCCCTTTACAAATGTCTTCAAATTTGATTCTATGCCATTCGCACATTTACGCAATGTCTGTATGAAAAAAGGCAGCACCCAAGTGGATGCTGCCTACTATTGAGATTACTGGATAGTCGGGCAGGTGTTGACATAAATCTGCATGGATTCATCACCCTTATACAGATTCACGACGAAGAACCCTCTGGACCCTGCCAGGATATTGTTCTTTGCTTTGTCGTAGTCCGTGTTGTCACGGCGCGACCAGCCGCTCGTCTTCATCTCCTTGATTTTGCGTTGCAATGCTTCAAGGGCTTTCTCGGGCAGATAGGTCATCTCCATGCCGCTGCATGCGGAATCATACACCGTATACCCGAAATCAGGATACACGACAGCCACCGGAGCAGGAGCAGGAACGGGAGCAGGTGCAGTCACAGCAACAGGAACCTGAGTCGGAAGCGCAGAAGTAGCTGCCGGAGCAGGAACCTGTGCATTCTTCTCCCAATACCCCGCATACCGTTCAGGGTTTGCAAGGTAATCCTGATAATATGCTTCAATTTTCGAGGCATATTCCAGCAATTTCCTGCTGTTGACACCCACCGAGATGCGCTTGACCTCCGCGCCGACCTTTTTCTGGTAACCGCCGCGAACATTCTTCTCGCCCTCGGCTTCCGTCACCTGAAACACGAAATCGCTCTTTGCGCCGGGCGCAATCGAGACCTGACGCCACATAACGGGGCGGTCTGCTTTCGCTTCGCTGCCTCCGTTATAGGTGAATACCGGTTCCGGGTACTTGGCTCCCGTTTCCTTTGCCTTCTTGATGGAGCGGGCGCGACCCTTGTCAAGGTCGCCTCTGAGAATCATCTTACCCAGTGCAAGTGCTCCGTCTTCACCATCGAACGGCAGTGCCGCTTCGATATGACCCAGCTGCTTGCAGCCGTTTTCAAGACCCGTGTGCGAGACAAACGAGACATGAAGTTTACCGATACCGACCCAGTCCATCTTGCATTTCAGGAAACTTTTGGCTCCCTGTACCGCAAAGATGATGTTATCTTCCTCGATTTTGTTATTGGTATTGTTGTTGATAGCCATAGCTTTCTCCTTTTATGCAGTTTTTGGAATAAATGGAACAAATTTAGTAACGGGTTTCGGTGCTTCCTCATCCGGCTTTTTCTTGGGAACAAAGGGTAGGAAGACATCACCTCGCGATACCGCAAGGTAATAGTCATCCACACCCTTATATGTCGTTCCCCAGTTGAAGCGTGTCATGGAAATTCCGTATCGAGCAGCAATCGCATACAGCTTTTTCAGTGCATTACGAACATGCTCGTTACTTTCCCTGTCGGAATCAAAAGCATCAATCACATGAGTGACGCCTACGCTTTTCAGATACACGCAGGTCTCTTCCCACTGATTGAAGCAATTCACACCAGCCAATGCGATGTAAGGGTTATGATTACCACTCAAAACACAGGCGATATGCGCCTTTAACGCGCCTTCCGTGATATAAACCGTTTTGGTTCCATCGCATTTCGGCATTACCGAAGGAATCCCGTAACTTGCAATGTTCCTTGCACTGCACCCGTTATCGTAGCCTGACGAGGAGAACCAGAGATACCTCTTATCTCCTCTATCAAACCGTATCTGCATCCCAACGATTTCATTACGGGAATTGAAATACGGAATGAAGAATCCGGGCTTAGAACAGGCGGCAAATGCTTTCCCGTTCTTCTCATAGAATCCCGGCACACCCTTAAAGGAGATGCCTTTCTTCTTGAGAGCAGCGAAAACGCTCGACCATCGCTCCGGCATAGAACGATATAAACACTTGTCAATCATCTCGTCCGACAAGCCTCGCTTTTTGAGGTTTTCTCTGTGTTCAGGTTTAAGGGTCAGTTCGTTCAGAACGGCTCTGTATACCTTATCGAGTTCCTCATCCGGTTTAGCTTCCAGAACGGGTGCGAGTTCCCGTTTCGTAACGGTCGTCTCGCGTACCTTGACAACTGTTCCATCCAAAGCCTGAGCAAAAGCCTTCTTGACCTCCTTCTTGTTGTTCGGGTCAAGACCCGTAAACATGCAATAGAGGTCAATCATGCCGCCGCTGTATGGGCAACCGCTGCAGCAATGAAAACAGTTATACTGTCCTTTGGCTAGGTTCACGCTGAAGTAAATAGGTTGTTTCTTATGTCCGCAAACGCCGTGCGGACACTGCACTTCTATTTCCCCAGCGCGTGTTACTTTTCCGCGAGTCTTGGCACCTACAAGGTCCAGAACTGTTTCCATGGAAAAATTCCACGACACAAGGGACTCCCCCTTTCATGATGATGTGATTGTTCGGGTATAGGCTTTACAGTCCGTTTTCACCCGCATGCTGACCCGCGAACATCTGCGCAGCCGCCTGAATCGGCTGACCAGCAAAGCGCGGGCTGTCCTTGATGTAGTTGATGACCCGAGCACCGCCGTCTTTCGCCAGCGTATCCTTCATCGTCATTCCGTGGAATGCTCCAAACGGAATCACGAAATTCTCAGCCTCCTCCATGGTCTTGGGAACACCCACAGGAGCGGGTTTCGGAGCCGGAGGAATAGGAATCGGGTTCGGAGCAGGAGTTGCTGCAGGGGCCGGTGCTGCGACGGGCGCAGGTGCGGGTGCTGCGTTCGCTTTCTCTTTCACAGGTACGGGTACAGGTGCAGGGGTAGGAACGGGAGCCGGTGCAGGTGCAGGCTTTGCAGCGGGCTTTCTACCGCGCTTAGGTGCTGCAGGTGCAGGTTCTGCGTTCTGCTGATACTCTTTCGGGACGGGCGGGATAGGGATACGAGTCTGAACACCGGCATCTACCGGCACATCTTCGTCCTCTGCTGCCTTGAACAAAGGTGTAACGCCCTCAATGTAAACAGCATCAGCAGGGGTTCCGAATCCACAGTTACCGAGCGCCTTGCGGATAGCGGCAGTTCCGGCGTTCTGGACATAGTCCTTACCGAACTGCTCCTCGCCACGATAGCGGGTCACAAAGGCATTCGCCAGAAGATTGCCGTCATTGTCATAGACACGCCCCTCGACCGTTGCCATCTGGTCGTTCATACGGCTCAGGACCTGTTCCAGGCGACCGTTGGGATATTTCAGGCGGAACCAGAGCATCGAGAACTCTGCCTGCAGATACATCCGACCATTGCCTTCCGTATCCTGATAGCACGCCGTCACCATATGCGGGTCGAAACCTTCCACGGCATTGATGTTGGCAAGAACGCTCAGAGTTTTGTTGCGGAGAGCTGCCTCCTGTTTTGTGTTTTCAGTCATTATACTTACTCCTTTTTTGTGTTGAGACGCAAAAAGAGCGGGCCTCCTACGATATAGGAAGTCCGCTCTTCAAGCGAAATTGTGAATGTACGAAAGGCAAAGAGCCCTTTCGATATGGAATGTTATCTATCGTACAATACCAATTCTATGCCGTTCGCACGAATATGCAAGTGAAAAACCCAAAGAATCCGCAAACAAGAAAAGCCGCCCACCGAACAGTGGACGGCATATATCTGCCAGAATTTTGTTGAAAATCTTGGCAGCATCTTCTTCCTGCATGTCAATATCGAACAAGTATCATTCTATGTCATTCGCAAAAAAACGCAAATACGAAAACAAAAAGTACCGCCTGCCAAAAGACAGACGGTACAAAGGACTTATACGAGATTTTTCTTCACGATATTGCAAAGGATTTTTGGCATCGCGTCCAGATTGCTGATATCAAGAAAGTTGCTGCCGAATTCCTCTTGGATTCTGGGCTTCGAATCACCGATACCGGCTCCGATAACCATTACACCGTCATGCTGCAATTTCTTGATGACATCACGGACCGTTTCGCCGTAACCTCGTCCAGAGCAGCCGTCAGTGCTGACAATCAGAATCTTCTTCTCGGTAGAATCCTTCATTAGCTTCTTGCCCATGTACTTCATAGCCGGGACCGTAGGAGTACCGCCGCGACTAGCCATACCGGTCGTGCGATACTTGTCCTTGCCGTCCACATTCTTGTCAACATAGGTAATGATATCAACACTCCCCGAATATCCACCGGTAGTAAACCCGCAGATATAACAGGGCAGTTCCATCCGCTCACACAAATCCTGCAAGATGATAGCAGTGCGAACCGAAGCGGCAATCGCTTCATCGGACATCGAGCCGGACTCATCGCAGAGGTATCCGACAGCCAGACGCGGGTTATCGCGAGGGAAATTCTTGCGGCTGAAAATCTTGCCATCCTGATGATAGGCAAGACGCGCTTCAACCCGACTTCCCATCGGCAACCCGGCGACAGCATCGTCATTTTCCTCATCACGAATCGTCGTTTTCAGACGGCGTTCGAGGTTTTTCGTGACCGAGAGAAGCCCTGCCGATAACCGATTATAGGTATCGATGTTCGACTGAGGTACTTCCGCTGCACGACGGACACTAATCTTCGTGCCAATCTCGCTGCCGATTTTTGCGCCTTCCTGAGCCAGCTGATTGTTGGCTTCATTGTTTGCCTGAGCCGTTGCGATTTCCTGTTTCCGTGCCTTCTCGATAGCTTTGATATCGCATTTTGCAGCAGACAGGTCAGATTTGCCGGAATTTGCGCCGGGGGCATTGGCAATGCTGTTGCTGTTGCCGTTGCCGTTGCCATTTCCGTTTGCATTATTACCGGAACCCTGTTTACCGCTTTCGCGTTTCTTGGCGTCTTTACTCTTACTCGCCTGATTCGTGATGCTATTGCTGTGCCGGTCAGGCAGGTTGTTTACGCCAACATTCTTTGCAGCCTGTTCAATCTGCTTGACTACTTCTTTCAGCGCCTCAGAGAGCTGCTCTGCGGTCATAGAGCCGACACTGTTACCGTTTCCATTCCCGTTACTGGAATTGTTCTGAGCGTTGCCGGAGCCGTTCTGAGAGCCGTTGCCGTTCTGGTTGGGGTCACTCTGCCCATTAGAGCCGTTCTGCTGTCCCTGAGAGTTCTGGGGCAAACCGAAACCGCTGTTGCCGGGCTTACCGTTACCGGAGCCAGACGACTGCTGATTCTGCTTTTCAGAATTTTTTGTCAGCATTTCCTTGAACAGCGGATACAGGATGCAGCAAAGTTCATTGACACCGCAAAGGCGTTTCTTAACATCGCGCTCGCACTTCACATCGTCAACGACTTCCATGCACGCATCGAAAATGTCGGAATACTGTTCCGGCATATCATCAACCATTGTGATGTCGTACTTTGCATACACCAAAACCTGCTGGAACATCGCGGAATAGGCACTGCGCCCGGCTTTCAGGAATTCTCCGAAAGTGCTTGCCATAGAGAGCATTGCATCATTGGTGGTGCAAAGTTCCGTAGTCGCAAGACCCTTGTACATTTCCTTGATTTCCCGCTCGATAAATCCATCCTCAATGGCATTCTCAAGCCGACCGGCGATAGCAGCAAAGGATTTGCTGAACTCTTTCTTGCTGAGAACCTGTGTCAGTTCCGCGCCGTCCGGGTCCTGCGCGTGGTCGGGTACTACCGGCCACCAGTTACCGTTGTGGAGAGCACCCAGCCACATATCGATGGTCTTGAAATCCGTGAACAGGACATGTGCGGTCTCATGAACGCGGAGCCCCTGAATCGCATAATGACGCAGTTCACGGTTCGGGAAATACTTTACCAGCGAATTGTTCACGCCGATAATCATAGAATCCCCATTCGTACAGGCGGTCATATTCTCGTCCGTACTCATCATGACGACCATATCATTGATGCGTTCTTCCTCCTGCTCCTTGGTTATGTCGTATCCGAGCGTACGAAGATAGGTGCAGGTCCCGCAAATCAGGTCCTTAACACCCTGTTCCGTAAAATCGCGGTACGCCTCAGAGGCAAAGAATGAGAGGTCATCCGTTTCCGGGACCTTTTCAGCCAACTGCGCAATTCGGTGGCTCCAATACTTGTTATCATAAGCACTCATGCGATTTCTTCCTTTCTGCGTCCCTTGCGACTATATACCGTTTTCGGGGTCTGTACACGTGTGTAGGGTTTGACGCCGTTCCAGCCAGAGCGGGTTTTTACCTCACTGACATTCACAACAATCATCTGCTTCTTCTTTTTCTTCATGATTTATTCTCCGTCATCACAACTTTGTAAATCTCGATGTGTAATAGGCATCATCACCGATAACAGCATTTTTACAGACAATCGCCTCCTCTGCAACCGTAGCGTTATCCATAACGATTGCATTTACCTTGACAAGCGCATTGTCACAGACAAGCGTATTATCACGACAGATTGCGCCATCCTCGATGCAAGCCTTTCCGCGAGCAATCGCGTTATCCTGCAAAATGCCTTCACACATCACTTCATCGGCAACGAGAGCGTTGTCCGTAACACCACCGTTCCCAAAAACCACAGCATCGTCATCTATCCAGCACCGTCCGTCCTGAGAGAGATTCAACGCACTTTCAATCCAGCCTCCGGGTTCGCCCTTCTCGACGATTCGCCCGTCAACTGTCTCAAAATTCTTCGTGGCTACAATACGGTATACGCGGTGTCGTTTTACGGTTTTGCACATACCCGTAATGTTGTATTTTATGCCATCTACAGGCTTGGTTTTTGGCGATATGGATGTTCGCCCCGCGAGATAATCCCGGGTCTTATCCGTGTATCCGTGCTGGATTCGCGTGTTGTATACATGCTGCCATTTACTCATCGGATAGGTCTTGACGCTGCCCGCAGTGCCGATTCTGCCATAATTTGCAGTAAAGGTACTGCCGCCATCATCTTCGGTCATGAGATAGAACTTTCTGGCACTGCCAGCTATCTGTTCAAAATAAACAAGATGATTCATAACATTTACTCCTCGTATAATCAAAGCCATCCCCAATGATTCAGGGATGGCTTTTGACTGGTATCAGATTTTGTCGATGACAGTTGCCGCCTCATCCGCCACGTGCAGAAGCCAGGACAGCGTGTACATCTCATAGCACTGCCAGACAGCACTCGCGTCAGCAGGATTCGTGACGCCCATGTGGTTATTCACAGCGCCGAATTCCTCCTGTGTGAGGCGGATGCCATGCTCCATAATACGCTGGCAGGAAAGAGTACCGTGGTTGTTGCCGCCCACGCTCTCCTTTGGTGCGAATCGATAAAACGGAACCTGCTCCCACTTACCGGCGCTGTTCTTACTATTGCGCATATCCACCGAATAGGTAGAAACCTTGCACACATCATGAAACAGCGAAACCGTCATGAGTTCATCCATCGTGTACTTGCCGGGCACATAGAAGTTTGCAAGCTCCACCAACCGCTTTGCAACGGTGATAGAGTGTGCGCACAAGCCGCCTGCCTGAGAGCCATGGAATTTGGTACTTGCAGGTGCCTCATAGAAATCCGTTGTTTCCAGCCATGCCATCATCTCATCGATGCCGGGACGGGTGATGTTCTTTGCCATCTCGATAAACTTTTCTTTCGTAGTCATAGTAATTTCTCCTTTTCTGATTTGAAATGCAAAAAGGCGGGCTCCCCTGTTATGGGAAGTCCGCCTTAAAGCGAAATTGTGAATTGTACGAGCATAGAATGCCTTTCGTGAATGGTATCTATCGTACAATTCTAATTGTATGCCGTTCGCATACCTCGTCAAGCGATTACACGCCCGGTTTGCTGATTTTTTGCAGCATCGACAGGTTTTGCGAACCGGACATAGTCAAATAGCCGTGCCCAGTTTTCCGATACATCCGCATCGCCGGTCAGGGATTTGAGATTGTCGTCAATGAAAGGATAGTCGAAAGTCCCAATTCTGAAACAGTCCCGGAACAGCGATACCGTTGCCTTATACTCCATCGTGCCGAAAGGATTTCTGCTGCCGGACGCACGGACTGACATCATATAATCCCCTGCTTTGCCTTTACCCATGACTTCTTCCGGGACTGAAAGTTCCATGAATCCAACTGTCATATCCAGGTTCGGCTTCTCATCCCAGATACGAAACAGCGTTTTGACATCCGGTGCCGTGCTCATGTCTCCCCACTTGATTTTCCTGTGGTCTTCCATGAGCAGGTTCCTACCTGCCTCCAAGAGCGCCTCATAGTATGCGCCCATCTCGCTGTCTTCTTCTACCGGAACGCAAACCGTTCTGGTGTCTGCGTAAGCCGTGTCGGGTACTTCGAGGGAAACTTCCGTCGTCATCCAAGCCCGTTCCGGCTGCATGACATCCACATCATCGTAGTCGATGCCATATACCGTCAGGTAATCCCGGACATTCACAATCTGACGGTGCTCCTTGTCCCCGGGAATGCTTCCCATGGCCTCGGCATTATCCAAGGTGACGAACGCAGGCAACCCACTGGCGATTCTGCTGTTGTTGATAAACATGACAGCACCCGCGTCCTGATGGATGTCAAGAACATCCGCTACGATACCTTCGAGGTCCTTATACTGTTTTCCGTGATACATCAGCAATCCCGCTGACGCATCCACCGCTCTTGTGTTTGGCAAATCATATGCCGCCCATGTTTTTTCCCTTTTCTGCTGCAAATACACCGCTTTCCGTCCGTTTTTGAAATCATGCAATGCTGCCAACCGTTTAAGATAGAATTTCTGATTTTCACTGAACATTGTTTACGCTCCTTCACGCAAAAATAAAAGGCAGACTCTCTTTCGAGAATCTGCCCGGTTTCGGGTTTATGAATGGTAATGAGTGTCTGGTATCAATCGTACAATCTCTATTGTACGGGGTTCGCACAAACGGGCAAGTCCCTTTATGCGGTGAGAAGCGGGTTTTTCGGAGTATCCGGAGATTTTTTTGCAGAATTTTTCTCGGCATCTACATCCACAATGAATGACGAGATATCGAATGTCGATGCAACTGCTTTTGCCGCGAACGGCTTGAAGGCAACTTTCGGCACAAACGGGACAAAGGAGTTTTTCAGACAGGAATTCAGTGTCCGGATATACTGCTGCATACGCTTTGTGGCACAGGTTTTTCCAATCTTCCGCGTCAAATATTCTGCATAGCAGTCGGTCATGCCGAGAATCGTATCGGCGAGAATGCTGTTGCCCTCAGAGAACTTCCTGACATCCTTGACCCATTTCATAAACGCTTTGCTGTTCAGAAGATACGGAATAAGCCGCGCATCCTCATAGCACATCTTCTTCACCATATCCACCGTGAAATTCTCGCCGTATTCACTGCGTCTATGGTTAGTGAAACACGACTTGAATTCGGGGCCCAACTCATTACCAATCATAAAAATACCCTCCTTTACTGTTCTTTGCGCTTCGCTTTGATTTCCTTGTATTCCAACAGCTGCTCAGGCGACGTGAACTTGTGTGCCCGCATCGAACTGTAGCACTTACTGCACATGCCACGGCATAGGATTGGACTTGCACCGCAGACGATACAGGGTTTCTCACTGCGTTCTTGCTGTTCAGCCCTTGTATGCCCCTGTGACCGGAGTATCGCATTGTTCATCAAAGACCGCCAGCACTTCTTGCAAAGCCCGAAATACCCGGCTTTCTCTGCGCACAGCACGCATTTCCCATCCCGGTCGCAGCGATTTGTGTAGATAAAACGGATTTGTTCCTTGACCATTGCTTTGGCCTTGTAAATCCATTCTTCATCCTGTGACTCGACCGCCGAATTCAACTGTTTCCAATACTGATTCCATTCCTGCGGAGTCAGTCTGCATTCCGGCAAAGGCTTTCGATTCCTTCTATCCTGTCGAATCTTGTATCTTGCCATGAAATCACCATTCGGGGTCCAACACCGAGAGTTCTGTAAAGATGTCTTTGCTGGAATCAATCGACACGACTTTCCAAGCGCCATTGATAAGACGCATATTGATAGTAGCCTTCACACGGGCATCGCCGTTCGTGGTGCTTACCTTGATTTTCACATCCATCACGATACCGTCGTTACCGTCAAGGCGGTAGGTGTATGCGTCAGGATACCCTTCCAGCGTATCGTCGGGAGTCACGGAAACATTCGTTACAGAAGCACCGATAGCCTTTTTGCGGGCATTTTCCTCTGCGGTCGTCACATCATCCTCGTTTTCCAGCGGAGTCGGAACGCATTTCGCGATTTCGTTGGAATCGAGCAGGACATTTGAGAAGTCCGTCTCCCCTGCCCCGATAGACAGAAGCCGGTAAGATTCTTTCAGAACGGCTTCCAGCTTTGCCTGGTATGTCGCTTTCGTATCAACATCGAGGTCTGCGAGCAGGATATGGTTTACCGTGCCATCAGAGGTCACATCATAGACATGCCCGTTGTAGTCGCCCATATCATTGGTGATGACATAGGTGGAATTGCTTTCGAGGTCAAGAGCCCGGGGCAGTGTTACCATCCACTCACCTGTGGCAGCGCTCTTAGCTGCATACGAGGAAAGGTCAGTACCCTCGAAGGTGACCTTGTTCGTAGGTGCCGAGAACGCATAGTCCTTGATAACGCCGGTCGGAGGTGTCAGTGCCCAAGCACCATTCACATAATCGACATTCATCGTATAATCAGGCTGCGTATCGGTGGTGACATCCTTGGGCGATTTCATATAGATGTTCAGAACGGCAGAAGCACCGTCCTTGGCGGAGTTCAGGCAGATGGATTTCATCTCTGCTTTCTGGAAAGTCTCGTAGTTATTCACGATGACCCAGCTTTGCAGCTTATCTCCGAAAGTATTCGGAACGCCGAGTGCTTTTGCAGCCGCAGCGGCATCACCCTTCTGCAAGCTGTCCACGAAATCATAGAACGGCTGTTCGTATTCCGTGAGGTTATTGCTGATAAGGCGTTTAAGCCCCGTCTGGGTCTCCTCTTCCTGCAGTTGCTGCGCCAGCACTGCTGCTTCCGACGCCGCCTGTTCTTCCGGGGTCAGCTTTTTACTGCATCCCGCCATCATACCGACGGCCAGCACACCCGTCAGCAGACATGCAATGATTCGTTTCATGGTATTAGTCTCCTTACAACGGCATCAGCCAACGGTATTGATGTTGACATTGCCGTTGCTGTCAACCCAATCATTGTCATAGAAAATTTCGAACATATCCTTGATGGTATCGGCTTTGCACAGCTCCTGCCGCGTAGTAGCGTTGCCGTTCTCATCGCGTCCGGACGCATATACGATGCATTTGCCGTCCTTATCAACTTCTACATCGACTTTCGCCGTCTCATCAGTTTTGTTGATGTTCTTCTGCAACTCCTTTGCCGCTTCCTGAATAGATGCCAGCATCTCATCATCAGTCAAGGTCACCAGCTGCATTGCGCTCGAATATGTCTCTACCTCAGACGATGCAGCCGGAGCCGAGCCGCATCCTGACAACATGACCAGCGCGGCAAGCGCCGTTGCCATCATCACTTTTCCTTTCATTAAGTGGGGCAAGGATACCCGTGGCTTTAGTCATGGGAAGAATTGCCCCTTCACTTCCTTTCTATAATGTAGTTTGTTGCGGCTTCTAATAGCCGCAATTTTTTGTAAGATATACTGTTAGAAACAACAGTACCGTCCAACTCCTTTAGAGCAAAGTATCCAGAAGTGCGTCTGCCTGTAATAAAGCATTCTGTGCCGTTGTAGGCTACTTTGTCCCAAAGTCGATAGCCTTTTACGATGTACGGCGCTTGATTAGCCTTGCGTATACACATATTGCATGACACCATGCTCCTTTCTATTTGTGTGACAACTAATGATAAGCTGTCCTCTCCTCCGAAGAGGAGTTGGAATCCTTCCCCAATGTCATAAGCGGTTTAATGCAGCCACACCTGTTGTCTTTACCTCAGATTTCTTTGATGTGTTGCTTTAGAGCGGGCAGTTAGGATTGACGCTACACGGTAACTATCTATTCGCTTATAACGGGGCGCAACTTAATGCGCATAGGGTAGTCAACACACCCTTTCGGGCACAACTGAAATCACAGACTCGTGTTTCCACAAGCCCGCGACTTCAGTCGTGGGTTATTGACACCACACCTCATACAATCAGTTTCAGCAGCGCACCGAACAGTGTATCAGCCGCTACCATGAACAGAGAGGTTGCCGCAACCACAGCCAGAATCACGCCGGTCCGTTTCGTAGTCTCGGCACCACTCAGCCAGGTCACGTTCGACGGATGAATCAGATTCAAGACCTTTGCAGGAATGTCCCGAACCTTGATTTTCTCTTTAGCTTTTTCCATCACTGTCCCCCCTTTTTAGAAACGAGCACCGTATACGGTCAAGGCGAGAATCAGCACCGCAATAACCGATGCCGATACTGCCACGACCTTATTCAGTTTGCCGTTATCTTTATTCCGGCGCGTAGCCATGAAATCACTCGCACCGCCAATCGCCGCATTCACACCACTCTTTTCGTTCTTCACAAAGTAGCAGAATGTACTTGCCAAGAGACTCGCTACCAGAATCAAAAGACCGATAATAAACTCGAAAATGCTCATGCCGTTCTCCTTATTCCAAAAATCCCTTATGGTGCCGAACCGTCATGTATCCCTCGATGCTTCTCACAACTTCGAGAGCCACACCTGTCAGAATCATAAGACTGGTTCCGCCGAAAGAAATCCGCACCCCGCTCATGGCGCTGAACACCATAGGCGTCAAAGCAATCGCTGCCAGATAGAAAGAACCGGTAAGTGCCATACGATGAAGCGCCTTATTGAGCATATCCGTAGTAGGCGTTCCCGGACGAATACCGGGAATTGTGCCACCCTGCTTGCGAAGGCTTCCCGCCATCGATACGGCATCAAACTGAATCTCGATATAGAAGAAGTTGAACGCTGCAATCAGCAATACATACAGAAGGCAATACAGCCAACTCTCGGTCGTGAACACCGACAATACCGCGTGCAGTCTCTGATGCTTCGTGGCGTCAATGAACATGTCCAGCGTTGCGGGAAGGCTCATGATAACGCCAGCGAAGATGATAGGCATAACGCCGCTCATCAGCAGCTTGATGGGAATATAGGATGCTGCCGGACGTACCCGCTGCGTTCTGGCTGCGTACTGGACCGGTACTCTGCGCTCTGCTCCATCACTGTAGGTCACGAACCACACTGCCGCGAGCATAGCGACTGCTGTCAGAATCCCAATGAGAGAATAGAGCCATTCCCCCACCTTGACCTTGCCGACGACATTCGTAACGATAGAGTTGATATCGCTCCACCGTGATACGATACCGGCAAAAATCAGCAGTGACACACCGTTTCCGATACCGTATTCATCGATTCGTCCGCCAAGCCAGACGGAAATCTGAGACCCGGCGAGGAAGGTTGCGATGATGACAATGGCTGCAAAGATACCGCCCTTACCAGCCGTGTACTTCAAGGCACCGTAATTGCGGAGAACGAAATAGTACCCGACACTCATCACAACTGCCATCGCAAGAGCGATTCGCTTTGTGTATTCATCCAGTTTATCCTTGCCGGTCGTTTCCTTCTGCAAGGCTTCCCAGCTGGGAAGCGCCACACACAACAGCTGCGTGATGATGGATGCGTTGATATACGGGCTCACGCCGAGCGCAAAGAACGCACTTCTCGAAAGCGCACCGCCGGAGAGCATGTTCATGTACCCGAAGATACTGTTGTTCGAGAACATCGCATCTAGAGCGGTATTCGACACGAACGGAACCGGAAGGCAGCAGCCGAGCCGGAACGCCAAGAGCAGAAGAAGCGTTACGAGGATTTTCCCTCGCAGTTCTTCAATTTTCCAGATAGCTTTCAGCTTATTCAATGTTTTATCTACCTCTTGTTGGAAAGCCGCTTAGTGCTTTGCTTTGTTATCGTCGTTCTTGGGCTTATCCATGTATTTCTCGATTTTCGGGTAATTCTTGTCACCCGGCTTAACGGCATCCGTGCCCGGGACATCGTAGTGAACCAGAGGCTTTTCTGCCTCACGCTCTTCCTTGTCGCCGGGCTTTGTCATCTCGATTTTTGCAGCGATTCTGGCACCCGGCTCGACCGTCAGGACCCCGCACCGGATATACTCACCGATGACCGCTGCATGTTCCCCGAACGCATCTTCCTTACAGGTGATATTGCCTTCGATGGCACCATTGACGACAGCCTTCGTATCTGCCTCAATGTTTCCCTTGATTTTGCCGCCGTGCATCTGCAACTCGGCGCATTTCACATTGCCTTCAACGTAGCACTGCTCTCCGACACAGGTGACGATAGCTGCCACGATATCACCCATCACGCGCCCCGCCACCATGACGGCGTCCTTCACTTCGATACCACCATTGATGACGGCATCCGGGGAAATCACACAGATGCTCTCATGCTGCTTCATCATCTCCTCAGCCGCCAACTGACTCTGGTTTTTCTTCGGCATCATGATTTCGGTGTCTTCCTCAGGATGCATCCGCTCCTCAGCACCATCCCCGACACCCAATGCTTCCATCACCTGGTCGCCGATACTCTGCTTGTGTTCCTCTGCGGCATCCAGCGCAGCGGTATCAGCTGCCGGTTTCTTCGTATTAAATAATTGCATATTCTTCCTCCGATAAATAACGTGTATTTAATACAACCATGACTTTACCTGAAAAACTTGGCATCACCAACCGGTAATGCCAAATTTATGGTAAGTCCTATCCTTATTATCTGCCGTTCGCAAGCGCGGTCAAGATTTTTTCGCAGCGAGCAAAACATCCTTGGAAGCCTGAGTCCGGATTTCCTTATACAGCTTCGGATATTTCAGCATCGTTTCCATGTACATATCTTTGCCGCTCTGTTTCACGCCGAGAATCTGTCCGGTGCCGCGCAGTTCAAGGTCTTTCTCTGCAATCTTGAAACCGTCCGTTGTCGCTGCCATCGTTTGAAGGCGTTCGTTTTCCTTGTCCTGAGACAGGAGTACGCAATAACTTTGAAAGCTGCTGCGCCCGACACGACCGCGAAGCTGATGCAGCTGTGCCAATCCGAACCGCTCGGCGTTTTTGATGACGATTACGGTCGAGTTCGGAACATTGACGCCGACCTCTACAATCGTTGTAGAAATTAGGATATCGGCGCTGCCTGCTGCGAACTTATCGATGCCAGCCTGCACATCCTTAGCTTTCATGTCCCCGGAGATAGCCTCGATGCGAACGCCGGGATACTTTGCAAACCAAGCTTTAAGATTCTGTGCGGTCGTCTCGACCGATTCCACGCCAGCCAAAGTTTCGGCATCGGAATCCTCAATTAGTGGGCAGATAACATAGCACTGATGTCCCTGCTTGATTTGCTTATATACGGATTCCATGCAGGTATTCTCGTTCGACCAGACAATAGTCTTGACGGGTTTGCGCCCGGCAGGCATCGTATGGATGTTGACGATTTCAGTGCCTTCCCCGTACAGCGTAGTTGCCAGTGTTCGCGGGATAGGTGTAGCGCTCATACTGATATTATGAACGCCTTCCTTTGCCTTCTGTTTGAGACCCTCACGCTGCTCTACGCCGAATCGGTGTTCCTCGTCCACAATCGTAAGACCCAGTTTCTTGAACTTGACCTTATCGGAAAAGATAGAATGTGTACCTACCACAACATTTGCCTCGCCCGAAGCGATTTTCGCGAGCGCTGCCTTCTCTTCCCGGACTTTCATACCACCGTGCAGGGATACGACAGTGTACCCGAACTTAGCGAGGAAATTCGTGAAATCATCATAGTGCTGTCCGGCCAGTACCAGCGTTGGACACATTACCGCACACTGATATCCGTTCATAGCCATACCGAGTGCTGCGATTTGCGCTACGACAGTTTTGCCGCAACCGACATCACCCTGAACGAGAGCATCCACACGGTTTCCCAGCTGCATCTCTTCCAGAACATGACGCACTGCCTTATTCTGGTCTTCCGTCAGTGCAAACGGCAATTCGTTCTGGGCTTTCTTGACGACAGCCGCTGCGTCTTTGATTCTAAACGGAGATACTTTTGCAGCTTCTGCCTTCTTTACTTCCAGACCGTAGCAGAACGGATACAATACATCCACAGCACGGCGGCGTCTTGAAAGCATGATATCGGTTTCGTCCTGCGGCGCATGTGCCATCCGCACACAACGGGCAAGTTCCGGAACTCTCAGTGCGTTTCTCTGCTCTTCAGTAAGAGGGTCCGAGACACATTTACGGATATAGGGTAATGCCAGTGCAATCGCATCCAGAAGATATTCGTCCGACATGCCCTTGATTTTCCGGTATATCGGCTTGATGCAAAACGCTGTCTGCAAATCGCACGACACGAAATCCGGTGCCGATATCGTCAGACTCTTATACTCATCGCTCCAGCTTGAGACACCGCCTACCGCCAGCATCTGCCCTACACTGAACTGTCTGGCACGATACGACTGATTGAACCAGAACACCGAGCAAAAATTGTTGCCGTCCGAGAGACGGAGCATGAAGTGCTTTCCGTTGATGACTCTGGTACTAACTACCTGTCCCCTGACCGCTACATGCTGTCCCGCATACTGCTTTCCATCCGCGAGGCTGATAGGGTTTCTGAAATCGAGGTATTTGGTAGGATAGAACATGAGCAGGTCCCGTACAGTACAGATACCTTTCGCAGCAAACTGAGATGCTTTACGCGGCGTAATTCCGATATCTGTCAACTGCATAGTCTCAGTCATCATCGTCCCTCCAATCAGAGTCATTGTCCTCTACATTCCGTCTATGAATGGTCTCATACCGTTCTCTGTCGAAATGCGTGAGTCTGCTTTCCAGCAGAGTATTGCGGTACTCGATGTCGTTCGTGAGAATAGCCTCATCGACTGTCTTCATCTCACCGATAATCCTGCATTCCTTCTTGGCTCTCGTAACAGCAGTATATAAAAGGTTTCTCTGTAATAGCCGTGACCAGCTTTTTTCCAAACCAATCACGACAGCCTTAAACTCAGAGCCCTGCGATTTATGCACCGTCATAGCGTATGCGAGCGAGAATTCCGACTGTAAAGTCTTTCTGCTTACCAGCATCGTATAAACGCGCCCTTCTACATCGCAGGGGTTATCAAAACGAATTGTATAAGCGTGATGAATTGTACCGCTTGTATTCGGGTCAAGCGCCTTTTCCTGATAATCTACAATGAAACCCATATCACCGTTGACGAAACTGTTCTTGTGGTTCTTGCAGAGCATCACGCGGTCGCCGAGCCGGTACTCGAATCCCTGTTCAGGTTTAGCCTTCTTCTTGAAATTGGAGAAGAACCAGCTGTTCGCATCGGTGGCGGGATTGAGTTCATCACGAATCAGAAGGTTCATATCAGTTGCCGAAAGTGACCCGCATCCCTTTTTCTTGGTCGGAGTCAGAAGACATACCTGCTTGATACCTTCCTCATATACCTCTGCGGTATCGGCGTTCTTTTCCGTGACCTGTTCGCCGTACTTCTCTACATACGCGAAATAGTTGCTCAATGCAATGTTCCGCATCTCTTTACCCTTTGCGGGAATCAATGCAAACTGTTCATCCTGCTTGAAGGTCTCTGTCGTTTCACCGGTATTGATATGAATAGCGTTCTCTACAATAGACCCTACATTGCGGTGGCAGGAAGACAGCTTACATACATTAACGACCCCGCTCTGGATAAGGTCACGCAGCACATTACCGGCACCGATGGCAGGAAGCTGGTCCGGGTCACCTACAATAACGAGTTTGCAGCCGTGTGAAGCGAGTTCAAATACCATGTGCGCCGTTTCCAGATTGCACATCGAGAACTCATCCACCACAATGATGCTTGCTTCACAGTCCCCGTGCATGGAATAATATGCCGACTGAATCGTGGATGCGGGATGCTCCGTAGCTTCTCTCATTCGAGCAGAGGCACGACCCGTAGGCGCACAAAGCAACATGCTATCCTCGTTGTATCTCAACCCTCTTGCAATCTGCCAGGTCTTGATAATTGTCTTGATGATGGTCGTCTTACCGCTGCCGGGGCCACCGGTAATCACGGTCACATTCTTGATATCTGAGCCGAACACTGTCCGAACCGCGTTTTTCTGCGTGTCATCCAGCGAGAAACCATCCTCCGCCTCGATGCTTTCAATGGCTTCGTCCACATCCTGACTGTCCACCAGACCGTAGGTAGAGTTTGAATTCGTGTGAATCATCGTACAGAGATACGCAATGTCGCACTCATAAAACCAGTATTTGTACAGATACATGCAGAACATCGGTTTTCTGCCGTCCGTAGGCTTAGACCCCTGCACAACGACCAGACCGTCTTCTCTTGCTATCGTGGCTGCTTTCCGTATCACTTCGTCAGGGAACGCAACTTCATGCAGGACATTCCGCATCGTTTCTTTGACGACACGGTACATGTCATCTACCCAGATAAAGGTATTGCCTGCCATCTGCGCTTGCGTTTCAAGAGCATAGAGGAGAATTGCCGTCACACGCCGGATATCGTCACGCGCAATCTGACAACCGCCCAGCGCGACTTTATCTGCCGTAGCAAATCCGATACCTGAGAATTTCTGGTACAGGACATACGGATTTTGCTTGATTTCTTCAAGGGCCATCTTCCCGGTGCCGAATTTTTTGATAACGGAGTTTATTTTTTGTATTGAGAGATACGGCAGCAGGAGCGCAATCAGTTCCTGGTCATTGGCGATGTGCATATACCCTTCGTGAATCCTGTCTGCACTCTTGACACCGATACCGGAGATTTCTTTCAGTCGTTCCGGTTCCCGCTCAATCACCCACAGTGCATCTTTTCCGAAATGGTCAACGATTTTCTTTGCAACCGTAGGTCCCACACCCGGTACAAAGTCGCTGGACAGAAGTTCTATGATAGCGTCTTTACCGCCGCCCGCATAGTCGATTTTCGAATTACTGATGGCGATGTAATACCCACCGAATTTCTGGTCTTCTTTCCAAGTCCCGTTATAGAAGATTTTCGCACCCGCAACCGGATTCGGCACATACCCTTTCGCAGTGTTGCTTTTAGTCTCCCCTTCTTGACGGATTTTAAAGATAGCAAATCCTGTCTCCGGCTCATAGTACATGACCGTTGTGATTTTTCCCTTGAACGGAAGAACATCCTGTGTATTCTGATTTTCTAAATTCTGGACCATGACTCTCACTCTACACTAACACGAAATGGTATTCTGGATACTTTGCTTTCAGGAGCTTCCACTTCAACCGAAACGCCTCAGTCTGCATGTACTTGCCGGACTTTGAATCGAAGCCTTTCACATCTTCGACTATCGTTTTGCCCTGCGCATCCAGATAACAGAAGTCTGCCTTGTACACGATTCGCTGTACGCGCTTTTTCTCATACACGAATGCGTCTTGGATGACGAGTTCTTTCTGGCGTTCCAAATGAGATTGTCCCGGCTTTTTCCATCAGCCGTAAATCTAGCCATCGGCAATACTCTTTCGTGGAATCAAATACCGCTACCAGCTTGCCGTGCCCTGAGATGTACTTGTCTCCCGAGACATATTCATCCTCATACAGATACACCCGATGGTTTCCGTATTTCGTTTTTGGTTTCTCTACTTCTTCCGGCTGTACGAGTTCGCTGTTTTGTCCGCCCTGTACCTTGACTTTTAACTGCGGGTTCCTTTCCAGCGTCTCTTTTAGCCACTTTTCTGTCAGCTGCATCTCGAATTACCATTTCGACTACATTTTCTTTTCATCTTATATTTTACCATGAATGTGTATTCAGTACAACCATGATTGCCGTTTGTTCTTAGTTTGTACATATTTTGGCTTACCTCGCGACAATGGTTTCACTTTTCGACAAGACTTCGGTACTTGTTGCTATAAAGCATTATCTTTATTTACTTTGTTGCTATAGTCTTTGTTGTTATGGTGCCTAGAACTCTATGGCAAACCTTTACATCAGCCATGCACTCAACCAGAGATAATTAACGCGATTATTTTCAAGATACTTTTCCGGTAAACGGAGATACTTAACGCGATAATTCTGATGCCTGCCCTATCCAGTTTTCCGTTCTGGACGATTACAAGCACACTACCCTGAGATTATTAACGCGATAATTTTACCTTCCAGTCCCCATCTCCGCTGCAAGAAGGCATCGCACCCAACCGAGACCTGAGGTTTTTAACGCGACAAATTTGCAGAATGGTTTGCTACGGCTGCACTAACCCGAGATATTTAACGCGACTTTTTGGCTAGTCCCTTCCCTGCTGTTTTCCGGCAGCTATCCTCATGGATTCCATAAAGGGAGTTTCTTTTCGCGATTTTTGAAGTTTCTCTTCTTTACAGGACTCCCCTTTGGCATCCAGATAGCAGAGATAATTAACGCGATAATTTTCAGGCGTTCGCAAATCGATGGCTTTCTTCCTGCTTTTTCTCGCATGCGCAAACCTCTGTTGCGAGTAAGGACGCCCATTCTGCTGCTGCATTACATGGATAAACAGAGATACTTAAGCGACAATTATTATCAAGCATCAATCCATATTGTATAGTTTGTATTGATATATACAGTCAGGACAGTACATTAACCTGTTTTTCTGCATCTTCGCTTGAAAGCCTAAAGATTTTCAATGGCTTTGTTGGAATACTCAGCACATTTCTGCAAATACTTCTTGTAATACTCGAAAAAATCGCGTTATTCTTCTCCGCAATAAGCAGCGTTGCTGCGCTAATCTCGTTTTATAATAAACGCATTACCGTTCTTTTTATTAAGTGTGTGCATTATGAATTTTTCTCGATAAAAAACTCTTTTTGCCTCTTTTCATGTTCTAGTTTTTAGGTGAATAACATATACAGATAGTTATATCTCGTTGTTATTATACAAATCGGTTTCAGAAATCAGGCATCAAGAGGTTTCTACATCACAAATAACGCAAAATTTCTTATACACATTGTTATTTGAAGTACAATTTCTACAGACTGAACATGTTATGTACATGACATCACTGTAAACAGAGATTTCTTGTATTGCTATCGCAATTATTTTTAAGCGTGCATCAAGCCGGTCTATCGCTGACTCGTTCATGTAGGTCAGGCCATCATCAGCTGTCGTTGATACCACTCCCCCGCTGTCCTCAAAACGGAGATTGTTTACACGCCATACCTTCTGGTTCTGTCTGGCTGATGCTGTCGGTTCTCAACGTAGACCACGAGATTATTAACGCGATAATTTTCTGAGAACAAATGATACACAGGCATATCCCAAACCAGAGATAATTAACGCGACAAATTTCAGCATCTCTCCCCTGCTCTCTGAACACATCGCATTCCAGCGCCAGTACAGAGACCTGATGGCAGCATCTAACCCGAGGTTTTTAACGCGACAAATTCCAGAACTGAGAAAGAACGCACGCTTCCTTAAAACGGAGGTTCTTTACGCGACAATTTTTCTAGGCTACTGGTTACGATTTTCATTTTAGGCGGCATCCGATTCGGTTCGGGC
>ERZ773221.1257-NODE-1257-length-24969-cov-9.526612_pt1 | contig 24969 bp, 23 predicted proteins | sample MGYA00580994_ERZ773221 | MGnify/ENA primary metagenome ERZ773221 (study PRJEB29015, sample SAMEA2737758) | human gut metagenome | biome: human gut; feature: human-associated habitat; material: faeces | place: China | collected 2012 ... | reverse complement strand
CCGGCAAAAAGCTGCACATGGCGAAGGAACAACTGCAAGAGTTGATGCGGCGCAACGACGCGATCTGTCTGGAAATGGGCCTGCCGGTCTTTGAGCCGACCACACAGAAAGCCCGCGGCATGGGCGGCGCGGAGTACCACACAGCGCTCAAGGGACAAAGCTGGAAGCTGCGGCTGGCAAACACGATAGATGAATGCATGCGCTATGCCGCTGACAAGGACGCCTTCGTTTCCTTGATGGAGTCCGAGGGCTACGCCGTCCGCTGGGAGAGCACCCGCAAATACATCACCTACACCACGCCGGACGGACTAAAATGCCGCGATAACAAATTACACGAGGAAAAGTATTGCAAGGAGGTCATGGAGCATGAATTCAGAATCAGAGCAGAGATTGTCTCTGCAAGAACTCAAGCAGCGCAACTCCCGGCAGACAGCACTGCCGGTGCAGGCACCACCTCACGAAGCACGTCCCACGAAAGCGGACTGGGAGCGAATGATGAAATACATGGATACACTGTGGCACCATGCGGATCGGCAGACGGATCTGTTGGAGAGCGTCAGCAGGCAGATGTCGCAGCTTCCCACGCGAACGCAGCTGGACGATCTGCTGAAAGCGGTGCGGCATCTGGAGCAGATGACCGAACAGGCTGGGAAGCCGAAAGAGAATTCTTTTTCTCTGCACAGAATCAGACTTCCCAGACTGCATCTGCCACATGTCAGTATTCCGGCATTGATCTCTCTGCTGATGGCGGCGGCAGCACTGCTTCTGCTCTGGTGGGGCTTGGGCACTGTCTGGAGCAGCTCCAGTCTGCTGCCCCTGTGATGCCTGCGCGGCACTACACCGACAGAAAGGCATTGCAAAAAGAACGCGAAAAGAAGATCGCCCTCGGTCACAAGGCGGATGACCACGAGGACGAGGTGAGTTATGACTGGCAGCAGACCATGTGACGCAAAGGGAGAGTTGAAGGATTTCGACTCTCCCTTTCTGCATAGGACAAGATTCTCGCAAATAAAATGATAGCACCGCGGGAGGTGATAGTTATTATTGTCCGCCCTTTCACTTACGATAGTGACGCGCACATTATTTCCGGCAGAAAAAATATGATCAGAATTGAAAACCTTACCCCACAGCTTACCGCCGAGGAGTGCATGGAACAGCGGCGATGTATCGAGGAAGGTCTTTTCGAGGTCTTTATAAAGTATGAAAAACACAATGAAAATGATAGCTATTTAGGAGCTGCTGCGGTATGATGTACCTGTCAGCAGCTCTTTTCTGTGAGGAAGGAGCTACAAAATGAACGCAATCTACGCAAGACAATCCGTTGACAGAGCCGATAGCATTTCTATCGAAAGCCAGATCGAGTTCTGCCAGTACGAAATGAGAGGTGAACAGTACAAGGTTTATACCGACAGGGGTTACAGCGGTAAAAATACAGACCGTCCCGCCTTTGCTGAAATGATGAACGACATCGAAAGCGGAGTGATCGGTAAGGTCGTTGTTTACAAACTGGACCGCATCAGCCGTTCTATCCTCGACTTCTCTAATATGATGGAGAAATTCGGAAAGCACAGGGTCGAGTTCGTATCCACGACAGAAAAATTCGACACTTCTTCGCCCATGGGACGCGCCATGCTCAACATCTGCATTGTATTCGCGCAGTTGGAACGGGAAACCATTCAAAAGCGCGTGGCGGATGCCTACTACTCCCGCAGTCAAAAGAGCTTCTATATGGGCGGCAGAGTTCCGTATGGATTCCGGCTGATCCCGACGACCATCGAGGGTATTAAGACCTCTATGTATGAGATCAACGCGGAGGAAGCGGAACAGGTTCGGTTGATCTATGAGCTCTACTCCAAGCCGGAATGCTCCTACGGTGACATTATCCGCTACTTTCAAGCCCACGGCATTCTCAAAAACGGAAAGCCGTGGGGACGCACACGACTTGCAGATGTTCTCAGGAATCCCATCTATGTCCGCGCGGATCTATCCGTCTACGAGTTCTATCGTGACCAAGGCGCGATCATGGCAAACGATCCGAGTGATTTTATCGGTACGAACGGATGCTACTACTACAAGGGACAGGACTCCGTAGGACGCAAGCAAATGAATTTAGAAGGCAACCATTTGGTGCTGGCTCCACACGAGGGCATCATTCCCTCCGACCTATGGCTAAAATGCCGTGCAAAGTGTCTGGAAGCGCAGCAGATCAAGCCATATCAGAAAGCCAAGAACACATGGCTGGCGGGAAAGATCAAATGCGGCATCTGCGGGTACGCTTTGGTGGATAAGCACTACTCGACCACACGCTCCCGCTACCTCCTCTGTTCGAACAAAATGAACTCCAAAGCCTGCGAGGGGCCCGGAACGATTTATACCGACGAGTTTGAACAAATCATCTACAATGAAATGCGCAAAAAGATGGCTCAGTTCAAAACGCTCAGAAGGTGTAAAGGAAATTACATTAACCCCGAGCTAACGGCGTTGAATGTTCAACTTACGCAAGTTGAGACTGAGATTGGCTCTCTGATGGATCGCCTGTCGGCTGCGGACGATACCATGTTCCGCTACATTAGTGGGCGCGTCAAAGAACTGGATGGGAAAAAGCAAGAGCTGATGAAGCGTATCTCGGAATTGAAGCTGCACAAGGAAGCGGACTATACGGAGATCTATAATCACCTGACTATGTGGGACGAGTTGAGTTTCGATGATAAGCGGCAGACGGTAGACCAACTCATCCGCGTCATCTATGCGACCAGCGATTCCATCAAAATCGAATGGCGCATTTAAGCAAGTACAGTTACTCCATCTTGTACGCTTCGGCGAAGGGCTGCGGCTGGCTAAGGAGAAGATGGATCAGAAGAACCTGTATTTCGTGAACCCTTCGTTTGACCAGTAATCCCCTGCGAAAAGGCACCAAAATCAGAACACCCCCTGCCGGGCGGCTCAGTGTGCTGCCCGGCAGGGGGTGCTTTCTATTGTTCATTATTCCGTCATGGGAATGTTATTCTGGCCCAACAGCTTTTCAAAGCGGCGCAGCTGCAGAGGCGTCATCCGGTCCCGGTACTGCATAAACAGCTTTTTTACCTGGCGGGTGTCCCCCTTCCCCAGATAACGATTCATGGTGCGCTCCAGACTCTCACTGGCAGCGGAACTCAGGGACGTCTTTTTCCCGCCGCTCTTGGCCGAAGAACGGGAGCTGCCGCCGCCTTTTCCTGTGCCGGAGCTCTCCAGCTTCTGCTGCGCCAGAGCGGCGTCCTGCTCCTGCTTCGCCCGGCTGGCGTAATATTTCATCAAGGCCAGATAGTTGCTGTAGTCCTGCTTTTCCAGGGATTCATAGCGGTCCTGGGCCTGGCGGGAGGCGTTCTGCCAATCCTCCACCTGGTCCCGCCACTGGTCATAGGCGGATGCATCCTGTCCCTGCAGCAGCTTGTACTGGTCCAGCAGTGCCTGTCCCTGACTCTCATACCGGTCCCAGGCGTTCTGCTGCAATTGCGGCACCAGTGCCGCCAGCTCCTGCATATAGCGGCCATACTCCTGCTGGCCGGCCTGCTGGGCATATGTGGAGTCATACCCGCCGGTCAGGCCAGCCGCCTGCCCCAGGGCATCCTCCATGGCCGTCTGTCCCTGACGCTGGTACAGCCGGGCGTAGCGCTGGAACGTGTCATCCCGGCTGGGGTCATAAGCAAAGGGCCCGCGCCCCTCCATCTGCCGCAGCAGCTCCTCCATGCGTTCCGTATAGGGGGAGGTATAATCTCCGGGCCGGTTGGCCGCCAGCTCCTCCCAGCTGCGCTTTGCGTCCTGGGTCTCCCGGGATGGCGTATACCCCTTCTCCAGGTCTGCCAGACGATCCTGTGCCGATTGAACGCCCAGGCTGGCCCAGGTCTTGCTGCCCGCCACGCCGTCCGGGGTCATGCCCACCCGGCGCTGATAGTCCATCAGGGCTGCCAGGGTCTTTTTCCCGAATCCGCCGTCCACGTCCAAGGAATAGCCCTCCCGATTCAGAGCCTGCTGCAAGCGGCGAACCTCCTGTCCGGAGGAACCGTACCGTATCGTTGGATAGCTTGATGCCATATCGTTCGTCCTTTCTTCTCACGCCGTCCTGCGCCAGACATACACGACCAGGTACGGCGGCATATTGTTGTGGGCGGCCCCCCCGCCTGCCGAGGCGGACGCGCCCTGATACTCGTTCCTGCGCCCGTCCGCGTCGTACAGCCGGATGGCCGTCACGCCGGTGACGTCGGACTGCCCCGTGAAGTCATATCCGTGGGTATGGGCGGGCATCTCCGCCTTGGTCAGGGTGTGTTGGGCCTCGCCTCCGGTTTCCCCCGGTTCATAGACGTCCCCCGCCGCCAGCAGAAACCGGTCCTTCACCTGTTCCCAGGTGCCGCCGAACAGCGTCTCCGGACTTATCTCCGATGCGGACAGATATATGCTGCCTACCGGCCACACGGCATCCAGCAGGCGCTTGCCCCGGAACCATACGTCCCAGTCCGGTGCGATATCAACGGCCTTGTCGTGCTCGGCGTACTTGCCCACGCCCACGGCCGTGCCGCCTTGGGCCAGATGTACCGCCACCGCCGCCGTGGGGATGGCGTATTCCACCGCCCGCACGGACCCCAGCGCATCCACCGCCGACAGCTCCAGCTCATAGGATGCGGTTTTCAATACACCCTCAATGATCTGCTCCTGCCCGTTTTCCAGGGCGGTATAGCCGCTGTAGCTGCCGCCTACCGGCCGCAGCCGGTATCGCACCGTCACGGTGTTGTGCCCGCCTACCGGTGAGCATGCGCCGGTACACAGCACCCTCACGCAGTCGCCGTCGTCCCGCAGGGTGCCGTCTGCCCCGCACCGGCCCAAGAGCCTGGCTGTCAGCGTGGGGTTGGCATATGGCAGCACCTCCACGGCGCCGCCTTGCGCCGTCGCCCACCGTCCCCGGGAGTCGGTCACCCGTGCCTCCGGGATCAGCGTCCCCGCCTGCTGGATCGTGCCGGTCTGGCCGGTAAAGTCCTCTGCTGTCTGCCCGGCAAACTGCACCCGGCAGGAACGGATGCTGCTGCCCCGGGCTCCCGCCGCCGTCACCTGATAGGCCAGGCGGCTGTATCCCCGGACGCACACACCCCACCCGGCAATGACGGCGTTGTCATTCACCACCTGGGCCGCCAGACTGGCGGTGGGCTTCACCTCTTCCGGCACATACAGCTTTATTGTGCAGGAGCTGGTCCCCACCACGCTGCTGCCGGAATAGGTGGTGGCCGTCAGCACACAGTCCCCGGCCACCGCATCGGTGATTTTCTCCGCCAAGGACAGGGGCGGCATCCATGTCACCCTTGTCTCCCCGGTTTTCCCGCACACCGCGCCATGGGTACTGCCTATCTGGTAGTCGATCTTGTGGGTAAAGCCCGCATCCGCCCGCTGCACGGTAATGGTTCCGCTCTGCCCCAGGGTCATGTCCCCGGCCTGGAGTCCGGAGGCCCGTGGGATCACCGGCAGCGCCACGGTTTGGGCTACCGACAGCGACGCCGGCGTCCATTGGGAGGTAAAGCCGCTGTACCACGCGGCGGACAGAGCCGCGCTGCCGCTGCCGTCCGCCCGGTGATCCACCGTCACCGACCCGCTCCCCAGCTGGTACCATCCCTTGCTCTCATACCGATACGGCTGATACACGGTTTTCCCCTGCAAAACATACCGGCAGCTGTTGGCCGCCTGGTTGTACGACTCCCCGGTCCCATCGTAGATGTACAGCGTCAGCGCCAGTGCAGACCGGTTATTGACCGCATCCTGGCTGACGGTATAGTCCAGCCGCAGCTGCCACCCGGTGGCCGATACCGGCCCGTAAATGCTCGCCATCTTACCCTCCGATCCACCGGAAGGCCAGTCCCGAGGCGGTGGTGATCTGCCACTGGCCCAGGGTCACGCCCTCCAGTACCGTGATGTTGGTGATGTACAGCCGATTGTTGGACACATACGCCACCTCGTTGGCGTCCTGCCAGAAGGACAGCCGCTGGGCGGTGAAGGTGGCCCGGAAGTTGTTCTGGTCCACCACCGTTTCCCCGTCCACGTCCGTCACCGTCAGCCCCTGGCCAACGGCCACTCCGTAAATGGGAATGGAGCCGTTATAGCCCACGATGCCGGTGCGGATATAGCCCTCCGTCTCCGTCTTATACTGTCCAAAGGCAGCGCTAACGGCGTCGGTGTTGGCCTGCAGGTCCGAGCAGAAGCTGTAATACTGGGTCAGCGCCTCCGGATTTGCCTCCAGATAGGCGCTCAGCCGCTCCACATAGGTCCCGAAATCCGACACCGCCACATATTCGCCCTCCAGCCGGGCGGACAGCTGGTCCATCTGCCGCTTCACAAGCCGGGCAGTTTTGACGATCAGGGATTTCAGCTCCTGATAGCCCGTGCTCTCCTTCCGGCCCGTTCCCTGATGAGTCGACGTTCCGCCGCCGGACGCCGCCCCGGTGCCGCCGGATTCCAGCTGCCCCAGGGCAAGATTCAGCTGCTGTGCCATCTGGAACAGATATGCATATTGGGCCACGGCCATCTGCTGGGGACTGCCGTTGGGCGCGGGAGGCATAGAAAGCGTCACGGCCCGTCACTTCCCTTCTCATACACCGCCGACAGGCTGTAGATCCGGCAGCCCCCCTGGCCGGTCAGCCGCAGCCGCAGCTGACGGCACCGCCTGGGCCGCACATGCATGGTGCACGCCCGCAGCCGCCCCGCGCCGCAGAGACTTCCGGCAGGCTGCCAGCTGCCGCCTTCGTCATAGCTGACCCAAGCCCGGACAGTGCTGTCCGCCTCCGGCAAAAGCCGCAGGCTCAGCCGCACCAGATACCGGCTCTCCGGCGCATCCAATCCCAGTTCCCCGGTTTCCGCCAGCCACTGCACCGGCCCCTCCCGATTCTCGCCGTAGCCCTTCATAGCCAGCAGCCGCCCCGCCGCCGTCAGGCAGTACAGGTCGCCGCCCCAGGGCGCAAAGCCCACAGCCTCCACGCCGTCCTCCCGATACCAAAGACCCTGCCGGGTGTCCAGCACCAGCAGGTGCCACGCGTCGTTTTCATCGGCAGCTGAGAGATAATAGGACCCGTCCAGAGCCCCCGCCACGGCGTTGTGATACCGCATCTCTCCCAGCGCCTGAGATACATGCACCGGCATGCTGCCGTCAAACACGCACACGCCGCCCTGGCTGTGGTAATACAGCTTTCCCTCCACCACCCGCAGGCTGCCGCTGCTGCCGGACTTCACCCCGGCGCACTGCACCGTCACGATCTGATGGGCGCCGCTGGCGCTGGGATACACCCGTTCCACGCAGTTTTCCTTGAAAAACAACGGATTCCCCAGATAATCCGCCGCTCCGGTGAAGGCCCCGTCGGAGCCGCGGGATGCGGCATAGCTGTCGGTAGACAGCCCCGCATAGCAGTTCCAGTTTTTGAAGTCCCCCAGCTTACTGGCATAGATGGCATTCACCGCCTGCCCGTTTACGATACCGTATTTGCACCCCCACAGCCGGTTGCCGCTCTCCACTACATAATCCATATCCGGCACGGACCGTTCCACCGTCACCGGATCCGACTGGGACGACAGACTCCGGGGCAGAGCCGTCACCACCACATAATCGTCCTCCACAGATCGCAGCGGAAAGCTGCCGTTGAGAGCCGTCTCCCGGCACCCGCTGACGGCGACGCCGTCTCCGGCGGTAAAGCCAATGCCGATGCCCGCCGCATTCATGCGCACGCACACATCGTCCACCGCCGTCCAGCCGTCCTCGCCGTACTGCCGCAGGGCAGTCTCATCGCCGCCGGTATCCAGCCACAGGCTGCCGGCCTCCGGCTCCTCCGGGGCCTCGTCCGCCGCCAGATACCCGCTGTATACCGTGCCGTCGGGCCGGCACAGGGCGAAGGATACCTCCCCCTCTGTGACACGCTTATTTTCCAGACTGCCGAAATCCGTCAGATCCTTGGTATTGATGTATGCCTTATCCGGCCAGATCAGCAGCCATGCGCCCATGCTGATCAGCTGCTTCCTCCCCTCCGACAGCACCAGCCCCGCGGCGCTGCCGTTTATATACAGGGTATGCCCGTCTACCCAGATAAGGCCCTCCTTGACGGTAAGTCCGCCGGGACTGACGGCGCTTCCGGCCACGCCCCGCGGGCGGCGCACCGTCAGGGTGGGATACCCGTCGGCGCACAGATTCTCCATCTCCCGGAAGCTGCCCTCCTGCCCCCGGGGCCGTCGGTCCAGTCCCAGAAACCGGCTCACCGTCACCCGGCTCTGCCGTGGGGTGCTCAGCTGCGGAAAATACATGCTCCTCCCTCCTTCAGCACAGGCGCAGGGCCTGGACCTGCCGCCGGGGCAGATGCTCCCTGCACCAATAGTCCCGCAGGGTCATCAGCCCGTTGTTCCACAGAGCCATGGCGTTGTTATACCGCTCCAGCTCCCCGTTGGCATAGTGGATCTGCGCCTCCACATAGTGGCGGTACAGGCCGTCATAGGGCGCCGGCGCCAGCAGCGGCGCCGCGTCCGCCAGCTCGTCGGGAAGTACCTCCGCCTCTCCGCCCTCGTGGGCGCGGACCACCTCCTCCAGCACGAAGCCCTCCGCCTGCCGCAGCCACCGGCGCTTCTGCTCCCCGGGATAGCTGTTGGGCAGCAGGTCGTCCACCTGGGCCAGCACCTGCCCTGCCGTCATCTGCCCCATTGCCGCGCCTCCTCTCTCAGTTGGCCATCCGGTCCACATAGCGCCGGGCGGTGTCGGCCATCATCTGTGCGTTTTCCAGCACCTCCGCCACATAGTCCGGCACCTGGACCTCCACGCCCTTCATGATTTTCCAGCTGCGTCCGTTGACGGACACGATCTGGAAGTTTTCCTCGTTCTTTCTGCCCCGATGCAGCAAAACGGTCTTTTTCACAGAATCGCTCCTTTCCTCTCCAGGGGGCGGGCAAAGGCCCGCCCCCATTTCTGTCAGTTGGCCTTGTCCTCGCCGGAATAGGAGGAGCCGCACTCCACCCGCACCATGTATTCATCGTACAGGATCGCGGCGGCATGAATGCCCTTCCAGCCCACGCTGGATCGCTGGTCCAGGGGGTCAGCGGTGCCGGAGGAGCCGCGGGGCTTCACGATAACCTCGGTGCCCTCGCTGAGGTCCACCACGCCGTATGCACCCTTGCCCAGGAACAGGCAGCCGTATACGGCGCAGCCCTGACTGCCGCCTTCGCCGGGATAGATCACGGTGTCATCGGCAGCCGTTACGCTGGTGTCCAGCGTCATCTGGCTGGCGGTATTGCTCAGCACCTTGCACCGCTTGCCGCCCAGCAGCACATAGCGGCCCTTCAGGGCATTGGCGGCCACAGTGCCGCCATCGAAGGTCACTGCAGAGGCGTTATCCACCTTACCGTTGACGGTCAGGGTGCGGCTGTTCCGGGCCAGGTCCTGGCCCCGGAAGATCTTGGCCTCCGTGGTCTCCACAAAGCGCACGCCGTGGAGCTCACCGATCTCGCCGGAAAACAGCTCCGTGGCGGCGGCGTACTGATGGGCGGCCACCCAGGCGGGGTCCTGGCGCAGATCAAAGGCCACACTGGGATGAATGATACACACATACTTCCCCTCGAAGGTAGGCGCGTTCATCTTCTTCAGCTGGGTAGCAGCCTTGGCCACCAGCTCGCTGGTGAGCTTGCACTTGTCCGTCAGGTCATAGCGGTGCAGCACATCGGTCTGGCTGCCGCCCTCCCCCTGCACCGGGGCGTAGATCACCTGGCTGCCCTGCTGGATCTCATTGCGGGTCACGGTGTCCAGGGTCAGGCCCATGTTGCTGCCGTGGCGGTCTGTGATCTCCAGCACCACGTCGTCAATGGCGGTCAGGTCCAGCATATCGGACACGGTGGTGTAGTCACCGTACTGGGCCAGCTCCTTGGTAATGTAGCTGACGGAGATGCCGCTGCCATCGGGAGTCACGCCCTCGGTCAGAGGCGTCAGCGCCTTGTCAAAGGAGCCGAACTTGCGCCACTCCACGGTTTTGCCGCCGCCGGCAGGCAGAGGCTTGGTGGCGGCGAACTGGTTGTGTACCAGCTGGGGCTTGGCGTTTTCCAGCAGCTCCATGCCATAATAGGTTTTCATCTCCGCGCTGAGGCCGCCGTGACCGGTGGTCTGGGTATTGGCCTCGCCTGCAAACAGCTGCAGGTCATACAGTTTGTTCATCATAAGCATTCCCCTTTCTTCATCCAAATACTTCCATTTTCTGGAAGGACTCAAAAGCTGATCCTCTCCCCGTCCATGACTCGCCTGCGGATGTCCGCCAGCTCCTGGCTGGTGAGCTTCCCCGGGTCCGGGCGGCTGACGCTGGCGCTGCGTCCGGTATTTTCCCGGACGCGCTGCCCGCCGCTGGCCACTACCCGGGCCGCCTGCCGTGCGGCCATCTGGGCGGCAAAATGCATAGCCTTGGCCGTCAGCTCCCGGCGGTGTACCATCTCATAGGCCTCCCGGGGCTCCACTCCCGCGTCAATGAGCCGTGCAAAGCCGGGGTCGTCCATCTCCCGCTGCCACTGGAATTCCGGATACACCCTCTGGATCTCCGGCTCCTGGCGGGACAGCCGTCCCATGGCCGCCTGATGCCGCAGGTCCCGCTCTCGCTCCCATTGCCGCAGCTGGGCCACCTCCTGCCGCAGGCCCCGCAGCCGCCCGTCCAGGATCTTCTGTACCCGGGCGTCAAAATCCGCCTTGTACCGTCCCCGGATCAGGTCCTCAAAGTCCTCCTGCCGCTCCCCGGCGTCGGGAGCCGTATCGCCCGCGTTTTCCCCGGCCTGAGCCGGTTCCTCCGGCTGCGCAAACAGCTGCAGCCAATCCGTTTTCCGCATATCTGCTCCTTTCCGTGGTAGGCCACGACCCTCTATGCTCACGCCTCCAGGCGAACGCACGCCGGATATTTCCCCGCCAGCTGTCCCAGTCCGCATCGAATAAGCTGCCATTCCGCCTGACAGTCTCCCTCCGCTGCCACCGTCACAAAGCCCGGTCTGACCACCAGCTCCCGCAGCAGGCCCTTTTCCTCCAGCGCCCCGATCAGGGCAAACACCAGCGCCGACGCGGCGGCGCACACGATGTCCTCTCCTGGGGGCGCATATCCCGCGTGCCCCCGCAGGGTCACCCGATTCTCCCCGAACACTGCGCAGATCATCGGGGCCTCACCGCCTCCTGGGTCTGCTGGCGCATACGGTCCATGGCGCTGAGCTTCTGCATCTCCGCCACCCCTGCGGGGACGGACTGGGCCTGCCGCGCCGGATCGGCGGTCTGCCCCCGCAGAATGCTGCTCATCAGCCGGTCCTTGTTCTTAAAGTCCATCAGCTCCAGGCACCGCAGGGCCTGATCCGCCATATCCGCCCGGAAAAAGCCCATCTGGAACAGCTGCAGGGCCAGTTGGTTATATTCCATGGTCTTGTAAGGATTCTCATCCTGGGCCGACACCTCCAGGTCAAATTCCGGCACCCGGTATCCGCTGACCACGCCGTCGTCCACCGCCTGGGGCTGAAGCCCCCGGCTGTCGTAGCTGACGAACTCCTCCTGTCCCATGACCCCCAGCAGCCGGAATTGCCTGGGCAAACTGTAAAACTGACGGATCAGCTCGATGCATAGCGTCACCACGTCGGAAAACGCCTCATACCCGTCGTCAATCATGTTCCGGGACAGCTTTCCTCCGGCCTCCTGCAAAGCCGCGATGGCCGTGGCGGCGGTAACGCCGCCAGCGGTGCCGCCGTTGGCCACATCCCGGTTGCCCGCCGTCTCCTTCATCTCCGCGATCTTGCTCTGCAAAATGGCCACATACACGCTGTCCAGCCCCGCCGTCTGAATGGGTGCGATGGAATCGCTGCCCAGATTTCCATTGGTGTGGACAAAGGGCCGCGTCCAGTCAGCATACTCGTTCTCGTTCACCGCCCCGTCGCTGCGGACAAAGAACCGCGGCGTGGCCGAGGCCAGCGTATTCTTGAGAATCGCCTGATTCATCAGATCGATCTGCTTCTGGGGCGACTTGCACAGGTCCACATACCCGTACCCCGCCGGCGTCCCCTCCTCCGGAAACAGCACGTCAAATACAAAGGGATACCTTCCGTGGTCGTACCACCCTCTGTCCCGCATATCCGGGTCGTTTTCCGTGGCATACAGCACCGTATCTCCCACGAATTTGCAGTATTGCAGCACCCGCCGTCCATTCTCCCGGGTGTGATAGTACCAGTCCACCACCAGCACCTTCCCGGAGGTATCCACCGCGTCGTCATACAGATACCGGCTCAGGGTCCATCCGCCCCGGTCCGCCTTGCCCTTTGCCTGGGGATACCGCTCCTCCAGTGCCTCCCGGTCCTGCAGCTCCGTGGAAAAAAAGTGGGGCGAATCCTGAATATCCGTCACCCCCGGCTCCCAGAACAGGTTCAGCAGATCCATCCGTCGGATGGAGATGTCCCCCAGCCCATTGAGCTTTCCGGCATCCCAAAACACGCCGTACACGGCGCACCCGGATTTCAGCTTGTACCACCACGCGCTGGAATACGTCCGCTTGAATCCGTTTTTCTTCAGGATCACCGGCAGAATGCGTGTCAGCTTTCCGGCCTCCTCCCGGTCTCCCGGCTCCCGGGGCAGCACCGTGGGCTCCGGATAGCAGTCCATGGCGTCCGCGTGCTTGGAAAGAATGCAGTTCACCAGCCACCCGCTGGTGGGCTGTGGATCTGCGGGATTGCCGCCCTGTCCGGTCTTTTCCATCTGCTGCCAGTGCCGCAGCTTCCAGAATTGCTCGTTGTCGATGATCCGCTGCTCCAGCTGCCGCTTTCCGGCATGATAGCGGCGCAGGATATCTGCCGCACGGCGCACCTCCTCCGTGCCGATCCTTGGCCGCTGAGGCTCCAGGTTCTGTTCCATTGACCGTCCTCCTTTGCTGTCGTTCTATATACCCTTGGACTTTCCCAAAAAGATATACGCTCTGTTGCCGTATACACAGCAACAGAGCGTATTTTTGAGAAATTTTATTTAGTTGGCCAACTCCCGGATCTGGTCCTGAATGAGCCGCCCGGCAGCCTGGGCCAGCTGGTCCATTCGCCGGATGCGGGCCAGGTCCTTGCCATAGATCTGATCCGCCGCCGGGACGCTGTCCTGCTCTCCCATGAAGATGGCGGCCACCCGTATCCCCTTCCGTCGCAGAGCCCGCACCTCATCAGCGGTATCTTCCACGCCGGCCTTGCCGTCATATTCCCGGCTGATGGGATTTTTCCCATTGGGCGGGATCCTGTGGCTGTCGTCGGGGTTGGCGTCAGTGAGGATCAGCAGCAGATGCTTCTCCGCCGGAGCCGACTGCATCAACTCCTCCATTCCCCGCAGGGCCAGCCCATCCCGGTTCCAGCCCGCCGCGAAATAGTCGAATATCCGCCGCTCCCCCTGCTTGTCGCCGTACTCCTTCAGCACCCGCAGCACCGTATAGCCCCGCAGACTGCAAAAGCTGGTGACCCGCACGGGGATGCCGCAGTTCAGCAGGCTCTTGGCCAGGATATACCCCTGGGCTGCAATGGTTTCCTGACAGTGCAGCCGGGACGCCGAACCATCCAGCAGCAGATCCACGCTGAATCCGGGCCGAGGTTCCTGGTCCTGCCGCAGAAACACCCGGTCGTCCCCCAGCACCGGCTCCCGCCATACCCGGGAGCCATTGAGCCATCCCTGCCGGGCCGTCACGGCGTCCGGCTGCTGATGCACCAGCATACAATTGCGGATCTGCTCCGTCAGCCGCAGCAGGGCGCTTTCATACAGCTCACTGTTTTCGGCATAGGCCGCCCGGTTCAGCCGGGCCTGCTCCGCCGCCTGTTCATACAGCTGCTGGCTGTCACTGCTGGGCGGCACGTCCGCCGCCGGGTCCCCCCGGGTGAACCACAGCCTGCACCCCAGGTGATTCCCGGTGCACCGCTGCTGCTCGATGGCGCTCAGCTGCTTGGGGGAATACATGCTCCGCCCGAAGCACCGCTGGATATACGCCCGGTCCGCCTCCGCCCGCTCGTTGGAGCGCAGCATGGACCGCAGCGCGTCCGCCGCCCGGACAAACCCCGCCTGTCCGGCATGGGCCGCCCGGCCGACGGCCAGATCGTCGGTGCGCACCAGCTCTGTTGGCGCCACCTTGGTCATAAATGCGATCCACCGCCGGTTGTCGAAGTGCAGCCGCAGCTCCGCCTTGGTCCGCACCCTTCCGTCAAAGCCCAGATACTTCCGGAAACACGCCCGCAGCGCCTGCTCCAACTGCTCTGGGCTGACGTCCCCGCAGCACAGCGCCCGATACAGGCCCTTATCCCAGGGGGTCACCAGCCGGTCCGGCTTTCCCAGCACGTTTTTCCACCGGGCCGCCTGCATGGAGTATACCAGCTGATTCCGGGCCATCCACTCCTGCCGGGAGGTCTGATATTCCATGGCAAAGAACTCCCGGGCGTGGTCCTGCCGCAGCTCCTCCAGTGCGGGCCGCTGGGGCAGCTCCTTTTCATACGCCGCATTTTCCAGGGCCAGCCACGCCAGATCGTCCATCACCGCCTGCCGCACATCCCCCAGCCACGAGTCAAACAGCCGCCGGGGCATTTCCTCGCCGAACCACTTGTGTACCAGGCCGATGACAAAATTCATGTAAAAATCCGGTGTTCCGTCGGTTTTCATGGCCAGAAATTTTGGTTCAAAGCCATACGCCCCCGCCGCGGCCCAGATCAGATTCACCGCCCGCCGCTGCTGGGCGCTGTAAGTCTGCACGCCCATAACGCTCAGTCCGTAAAGAGCCTGGACCGGTCAAGCTTCGCCGGAATACGTCCGGCGATGACGTCCCGGATCAGGTCCTGCTCATAGCTGTCAAACGCCTTGTTGGTAATGCCCATGTCCAGGGCCATCCCCGCCCGAACGCCCCGGCGGATCAGCCGCAGCGCATCCAGCAGGCCCCGCAGGTCCAGCGCCTTGGAGGATATCTCCGCGCTCTCGCACTTTTTCTGCAAGTCCAAAAACAGCTGAGCAAACTGCTGCCGATACTTTTTCTCCAGGGTGGGGAATTCATCCACCAGCAGACGCTCCAGGCCCTCCTGGCCGATGGTAGGCATCTGGATCACCACGAACCGGCTGGTCAGGGCCTCGTTGAGCTCCCGGGTCCCGGCATAGCCGTAGTTCATGGTGCCGATAAACCGTGCCGCCTCGTCCACCTCCACCCGGTCATACCCGGGCACATCAATGGCCCGGCGAAAGTCCAGCGTAGCATGCAGCACGGCCAGGGCCTCGTTTTTCGCCATATTGATCTCATCCAGAATGCCGAACCCGCCGTTTTTGGCGCACAGATACACCGGGCCGGGCCGGAACGTAACCTCCCCGCCCACAAAGGTATCCATGCCGATGAGGCTGGCGGCGTCCATGTTCACATGGAACGACACGTCCCAGGCCGGACGGCCGAAGGCCATGGCCAGGTTCTCCGCCAGCACGTTCTTGCCGGTGGCCTTGCTGCCTGCCAGCAGCAGGTTTTCCCCGCACAGCAGGGCCGCTGCCGCCGCCTCCCACACTTCTTTTCCGTAGTAGTGATACCGGGGCCTCGGCACCCGTCCCGCCATGTCCGGCGCCGCCGGATACTTCTCCCGGTATTCCCGGATACCGTCGATGATGCCCTGATCGATCTGTTCCTTTTCCAAAAACTCCAGCATATTCCCGCAAGCTCCTTTCCTTCGGGTAATTTTTCACGCCGGTATTATACACCTCTCCGGTGGGGAATGCAATCCGCCGCCCTGTTAAGATCTCGTGTATTCTTTTCCCCCTTGCCAAATTCGTTCGGCTCCGCTATAATATATTTGTGAGATTTTATACACGCCTGTATTTCATAGGAGAGGAGGCGCCGTCATGTTTCTGATCGGCGACAAGGTGGTCCACCCCATGCACGGGGCCGGTGTCATCGAGCGCATCACGCACGAGCGCTTGGGCAGCTGCGTCAGCAGCTACTATGTGTTCCGCATGCCCTCCGGCGGCCTGGTGCTGAAGATCCCCACCGACGCCTGCTGTCAGATCGGCCTGCGGTGCCTGTCCACAGCGGAGCATATCTGCCAGGTGCTCTCCGCCATTCCAAACCTGGAGGTCCAGATGTCCGCCAATTGGAACCAGCGCTACCGGGACAATCTGGCCCGGCTGAAAAGCGGCGACCTGCTGGAGGTTGCCCGGGTCATCAAGGGCCTCATGTGGCGGGATCACCGCCGTGGCCTGTCCAACGGCGAACGCAAAATGCTCCACAGTGCCAAACAGATCCTCATCTCCGAGGTGGTGCTGGTGGAGGGCTCGGAATACCCCGCTGTGGAGCAGCGGATCAATGAAGCTATGATGCTGGGAGCGTAAGACTATGGGAAAATTTTGGGATAAGCTGCGCCGGGTCCAGGATAAGACCCGCCCCTTCTGCACGGCCATCGTCCCCGCCGCCGGATCCTCCACCCGCATGGGCGGTCAGGACAAGCTGCTGGCAGATCTGTGCGGCGCACCGGTGCTGATGCGCACCCTCTGCGCCATCGACAAAACAGAGCTGGTGGACGAGATCATCGTGGCCACCCGCCAGGATCTGCTGCTGACCGTGGCGGACCTGTGCAGCCGCTGCGGCCTGCATAAGCCTGTCAAGGTGGTCCTGGGCGGCCCCACCCGGGCCCGGTCCGTGCTGGCCGCCGCCGTGGAGGCAAACCCCAAAGCGGGGCTTCTGGCCGTTCACGACGCCGCCCGGCCCCTGGTGGACCCGGCGGAGTTTGACGAGATCATCCGCTTTGCCTGCCGCACCAACGCCGCAGCCCCTGCGGTGCCGGTGACGGACACCATCAAAACCGCAGACCCCACCGACGGCCGCGTCCTGTCCACGCCGGACCGCTCCACCCTCTTCGCGGTGCAGACTCCCCAGGTCATGGAGGCCAGCCTTCTGAAGGCCGCCCTTCAGTCCGCCATCGACGCCGGCGTGGAGCTTACCGACGACTGCTCCGCCGTGGAGCGCCTGGGCAAGGAGGTCTACCTGGCCACCGGCAGCCGGGAAAACATCAAGATCACCACCCCCTTGGACCTGCTGATTGCCGAGGCCATCCTCCGGGAGCGTGACCAATGACAAAGCTCCGCATCGGCCACGGCTACGACGTTCACCGTCTCGCCGCCGGACGCTCCCTGATCTTAGGCGGCGTCACCATCCCCTATGACCGTGGCCTGGACGGTCATTCCGATGCCGACGTGCTGACCCACGCCGTCATGGACGCGCTGCTGGGTGCTGCCGCCCTGGGAGACATCGGGCAGCTGTTCCCGGACAGCGACGATGCTTTCCTGAATATCTCCAGTCTGACCCTGCTGTCCCGGGTCCGCGGTGCCCTGACCCGCGCCGGATACCGGGTGGTGAATATCGACGCCACCCTTATCGCCCAGGCCCCTAAGGTCGGCCCCTACCGCACGCAAATGCAGGAAAACATGGCCGCCGCTCTGGGCATAGACGTGGACCGGGTCAACGTCAAGGCCACCACCGAGGAGCACCTGGGCTTCACCGGCGACGGCTCCGGCATGTCCGCCCACGCTGTAGCCCTCATCGAAAAAATCTGAAAAAACTGGTATGGCAGACGCTGCCATACCAGTTTTTTGATTTATTCCGCCTTTTGCAGCATGTCCTTCACCAGCTGCTCGGCCCGGACCCAAGTGCGCTCCTCGTCCATACCAAGCACCCGGCCATGCTCCACCACCACGCGGCCGTTGACCATCACCAGCTCCGCCGGGCGTGCATAGCCCACGGTGCCCAGCAGGCAGGCAGGGTCCAGCTTGGCTCCGGCCAGCTCCAGCAGGTCCACGTTCAGCAGGAACAGGTCCGCCGCCTTCCCCACCTCCAGGCTGCCGATCTCATCCTGACGGCCCAGCAGCCGTGCGCTGCCCATGGTGGCCATTTTCAGCAGGTCATACCCGGTGGGAGCCTTAGCGCTGTAGGTCAGCCTGTGCAGCAGATACGCCGCCCGGATCTCCGCCAGCAGGTTGGAGCAATCGTTGGACGCGGAGCCATCCACGGCCAGCCCTACCGGCACTCCCAGCGCCAGCATATCCGGCACCCGGCACACGCCGGAGGCCAGCTTCATGTTGGACACCGGGCAGTGGGCGATGCCCGTTCCGGTCTGGGCCAGCAGCCGCAGCTCCTGGTCGTTGAAGTGGATGCCGTGGGCGTACCACACATCGTTCCCCAGCCAGCCGCAGCTCTCCATATACGCCAGGGGCCGCATGCCCACAGCCTCCAGGGTGAAGTTCTCCTCATCCTTGGTCTCGCACAGATGGGTGTGCAGCCGCACGCCCATGGACCGGGCCAGCACTGCCGACTGCTTCAGCAGGTCTGTGGTAACGCTGAAGGGCGAGCACGGGGCCAGCGCCACCTGGTGCATGGAAAAACGGGACGTGTCGTGGAACTTTTCCACCAGCCGCTGGCTGTCCCGCAGGATGGTGTCCACATCCTGCACCAGATCGTCCGGCGGCAGACCGCCGTCGCTTTTGCCCCGGGACATACTGCCCCGGGTGGCGTGGAACCGGACCCCCAGCAGGTCCGCCGCCCGGAACTGTTGGTCGATGAAGTGCTCCGATCCCACCCTGGGGAACACATAGTGGTGGTCCATGCAGGTTGTGCAGCCGTATTTCAGCAGCTCCCCCAGCCCCACCAGGGAGCTGTAATAGATGCAGTCCTCGTCCAGGCCCCGCCAGATCTCGTACAGGGTCCGCAGCCACGGAAACAGCTCCATTTTCTGCACCTGAGGCAGGTTCCGGGTAAAGGTCTGATACAGGTGATGGTGGGTGTTCACCAGACCGGGATACACAAAGCAGTGGGAGGCGTCGATGACGCGGTCCGCCGCACGTTCCGCCGGCCCGATATAGCGGATGATGTTGTCCTCCACCAGGATATTCCCGTTCCGCAGCACCCGGTCCTCCCGGTCCACGGTAACGATGGCCTGGGCATTGCGGATCAGTGTAGTCGCCATAGGTCGTGCTCCTTTCTCATAAAAAATGGGGGTGCGCTCCGCGCACCCCCATGGATGTTGCCTGTTTTTTTACCGATAGATCTCGCCCACGGTGGGGTTGCCGGCGGCCTGAGACTCGTCGGTGTCAATGTGCATGGTGGTGGCGCCGTCCACATTGACACGGACCACCACGTCATCGAAGATCAGCTTACGGCCCTCGCCGCCGCAGGCCACCTTGATGATCTCCTTGTCCTTGACGCCCATCTTCTCGGCGTCCTCCTGGCGGACATGCAGGTGCCGCTTGGCGATGATTACACCCTGGCTCAGCTCCACCTCGCCCTTGGGGCCCACTAGCTTACATGCGCCGGAGCCCTCCACATGGCCGCTCTCGCGGACGGGAGCCGTGATGCCCAGAGTGCGGGCGTCGGTGGCGGAGACCTCCACCTGGTCAGCCTTACGCACAGGCCCCAGAATGGACACATTGGCCATTTCCTTCTTGGGCCCCACGATGGTCAGCCGCTCATTGCAGGCATACTGGCCGGGATAGGACAGGGGCTTGCGGACAGTCAGCTCATAGCCCTTGCCGAACAGCTTCTCCACCGTCTCCTGGGTCAGGTGGATGTGGCGGGCAGACGTTTCGATCATGAAAGACATTGTTTTTTCCTCCTGTTTGTGCGAAAAATATATCGAACCCGTGCCGCAGCACGATTCAAACGGAACCTGCCGGCGGTTTGGTTCCCTTCCGGCATATTCAGCTTATTTTACCACACTCCGCTCCCTCATGCAAGGAAAAACCGCCGTTTTCCTCCATTTCCGCCAGTAATTCCTCCTCCGGCGGCACATGGCCTGCCAGAGCGGCGTTTTTCAGCCGCCAGTCGCCGGACACCTCCCGCAGCACCCGCAGCCCCCGGGGTACGGTGAATCCCTGGTCCTCCCGCTGCAGCTCCACCTCCATTACGGCCAGCCGCCGCCAGAAGGGATACACATCGATTTCAAACACCAGACCGCCCTCCGGCAGGCAGTACCGCTCCTTGTGGATGGTCACCCGGTCCGGGTCCTGCTGCCGCAGCAGCGTTTCATATTCCGCCCGGGTGATCTCCCGCTCCCGCTCCACGCAGGTGCGGTCTGTCCGGCGCAGCTTCTCCGTGTGGAAAAATTGCTCCGTCTCCCCCACCCTGCGGCGGACCCGGGCGCTGATCCCCGGAGGAGCCAGCAGATACGTCTGCCATATTTCCCAGCGCGTGGGACACCGGTCCAGCACCGCCCGCTCAGGCATTTCGATGAGAAATTTCCGTTCGATTTCCAGGGGCTCCGTCATAGTCTGTCAAACTCCTCCCGACTCAGCAGCAGATTCATTGCCTCCAGCAGGCCGTTGGCCGTCAAGTGCTCCGGAAGCTCCAGCTCCTTCAGCACCTGCTGCCGCCGGGCGGCGGAGCCAGGCCCCACCAGTCCCTTCTCCATCATGTCCGCCTTGGTCAGCTCTGCGCTCCGGACAGGAGCTTCCTCTCCCTGGAACGTTGCGCCGCAGCGCCGCAGGGCCTCCAGCAGCACCTCCGGGCGCATCCCCTCCACGCCCAGCTTCCCCTCCTTGCCGGGGCGGCGCTTGCGCCGCTCCTTCCCGGCCACATCGGGGATATACGCCTGCTTCACCTGCTGCCGGGGAATGGCGCCCTTGAGATAGTTCCGGATCACGAAGCCTGCGCCGTCCGGGTCCGTCAGCAGGATAAGCCCCCGTTTTTCCGCCAGCCGCCGCAAAAAAGCCAGCTTTTCCCGATTGTTGAATACGGAAAACCCGCCGGTCTCCACCACCGTGGCGTCCACCACCTGGGCAAGGGCGTTGCGGTCATACCGCCCCTCCACCACGATGACCTCCTTAATACGCGGCTTCATCTGCGCCCCGCCAATTCCATCAAAAACAGCTTCAATTCGTCCTCCTTCTGCTTATCCGGCATGCTTACGCTTTTCATCCGCCGGTCCAGCCGCTGACACCGCAGCACCGCCGTCTGGCACCAGTCGTGGTCCACCTTTTTGGCCGCCTGCATCAGGAGCCTGGCCGGATAGTCGCTGCTCATGCCCCACAGCTGCTTCAGCCACAGCCGGTCCTTTCCGCCGTCCAGGGCCATCCGGGCGGTATACAGCCGCCGCAGCTCCTTGCCCACCGCCGCCAGAATGACGATAGGCTCCGTCTGCATCCGCAGCAGCTCCCCCAGCACCCGGGCCGCATCGTCGTACTTTCCGGCGGTGATGCTGTTGGTCATGTCAAACACCTGCGCATCCAGAATGGGGTCCGCCACGGCGTTGATATCCGCAATGGTGATGCGCTGGCTCTTGGCATAGGCGGCGATTTTTCCGATCTCCGGCACCAGGTCCGTCATCAGTGTCCCGCAGGTAAACAGCAGATGATCCGCAGCCGCGATGTCGATGTCGTGGCCCTCCGCCGCAAACCGCCGCTTCATCCACCGCAGCAGCTGCTCCCGCTCCTGCTGGCAGAACTCCACCTCCTGGACATGGTCCCCGATAGCGGCGCACAGCTTTTTCATTTTTCCGTCCCGTTTGTATGCCAGCACGTCATAGACAAATACCAGCGTGCAGTATTCCGGAAAATCTCCCAGAAGCTCGATCAGCAGCCCCCGCTGCCCCTCGTCCAGTCGGAACAGGTCCATATCCGTCACCACCACCAGGGTGTGCTGGGCCATCATAGGCATGGCCTCCACTGTTTCCGTCAGGTCCTGGACCGTCAGCCCCTTCCCCGGCAGCCGGTGATAGTTGAACTCCTCAAAGCCCGCCGGCACCAGCAGCTGCCGCAGCTCCTCCAGATACCGGTCCCGCAGATACGTCTCCTCTCCGTAGAAAATATACACATTGGCCGGACTCCCGGCCTTCAGATCCGCCCGCAGCCGCTCCAGCGCCGCGCCGCTTTTTTTTGTGGTCCTTGCCGCCATTTATGTTCCTCCGTTCGCGGTCACCAGAATGTTTCCCTGCCGGTCGGTGCGATACACCGCGGCCCCGTTCCGGGACAGCCTGTCCATAGCCTCCTGGGTGGGATGACCGTAGCTGTTGTCTCCCACGCTGATGATAGCCGTTTCCGGCCGCACCTGCTGCAAAAAGGCGTCGGTGCTGCTGTACCGGGAGCCGTGGTGGCCTACCACCAGCACCTCGATATCCGGCAGCGCAAACTGCTCTATGAGCTTTTTCTCCGTATTTCCGGCCATGTCCCCGGTGATCAGGGCGTCGAAATCCCCTGCGGAGCACAGATACGTCAGTCCCTGCTCGTTCAGATCTCCCGCGCCCACCGGCGGATAGATGGTCAGCATGGCGCTGCCCATAGGCAGTCGGTAAACGTCCGTCACCATGGTCACAGCAATGTCCTTCTCCCGGGCCAGCTCCAGCAGCCGGTCCCGCACGCCGTACTCGTCCTCAATATCCGGCAGCAGCAGCCGCTCCACAGACATCCGGGCCAGCAGCTCCTCCAGCCCATTGGTGTGGTCGGCGTGATAGTGGGTCACCGCCACCGCCGACAGCCGGTGGATGCCCATGCTCTCCAGTTGGTCTGCCGCCCGGGCTCCGGCGCTGATATAGCCGTTGCTGGATCCGCAGTCCACCAGCACCGCCTTCTCCCGGGTATACAGGGCCACACTCTCGCCCTGGCCCACGTCCAGCGCCATCACGGACAGGTCTCCATACCGGTGCAGCCCGGCGTTGAGTCCCACCGCCAGCAGCAGCGTCACCGCCGCCAGAGCTCCGGCCGCAGCATACTTCCGCATCCTGTCCCGGGTCAGCGCGCACCCGCCGAACATGGCATACACATACAGCAGCCAGTATTTCAGAAAACCGTTGGAAAAATACACCGCATGCCCCGGAACGGAGGCCAGCAGCCCGGCGGCCCACAGCACATACCGTACCAGCCCGAAGCATACCCAGCCCAGCACCCGGGCCGCCGGCAGCCACACAAAGCCCACCAGCACCGTTACGAAGCCGGCCATAAAATTCCAGCCCGCCGCCGGTACCGCCAGCAGATTGCTCACCGGCGCAGCCAGCGTCAGAATGTTGAAGTAGACCGCCGTCAGCGGAATGGTAAAAATCAGCGCCGCCAGCGATGCCGATACATTGGCGCACACAAAGTTCACCGCCCACCGTATGGCCCGTTTTTTCCCGGTATATACCCGGGACATGGCCCCATACAGCTTAGGCGACAGCCACACCAGTCCCAGCGTGGCCGCAAAGCTCAGCTGCAGGCTGATGCTTCCGGCGGCAAAGGGGTTCCCCAATAAAATCACCAGCAGTGCCGCACCCAGACTGGTCAGCCCATCGCTGTCCCGCTTGAACAGCGGAGCCGCCAGCACAAATGCCTGCATGACACACGCCCGGACCACCGACGGGGACAGGCCCACCATCAGCATATAAAATGCCAGCACCGCCATGGATACTCCTGCAAACAGACGCCTCCGGCTGCCCAGCAGCAGTCCCAACAGGCTCACCAAAAAAGCGCAGTGCAGCCCGGAGACCGCAAACAGGTGCGATAGGCCCGCCTGGGACATAGCGGTCTCGTCCTCTACGGACAAGCCGCTCCGATCCCCAGTCAGCTCCGCTGTTACGAATGCGGCAGTAGTCCCGTCGTCCCAGATGGCGGCGATCTTCTCCCGCATGGCCCGGGCCATCCGCTGCGGAAGCCACCGCAGGCTCCCGGCACTGCCCTGCTCCACTGCTGCGTCCTCTTGGACGTACAGCAAAGCGAACACGCCCCGGGAGGTAAACGTGGTCACGTCGTTTTCATGGATGCGGCCCGCATCCTGCCATTTGGCCCGGCCGGTAATCCTCTGTCCCGGCTCCAAAGCCGCCAGGGACGCGTCCCCATAGCAAACCGCTTTGGCGCCCCGCAGCCCGTCCAGATACACCGTGACCTTGGCTCCCCGCTCCGTCAGCTGACCATAGTTTTCCACCGTTGCGGAAAACGCCGCCTCCCGCCCGCACCGGTCCAGCACCGGCCGCTGCACCAAGTTCTGATACCCGCCATAGTACACCAGCCCCGCGCACAGAGAGAACAGCATCACCGCGGCCCGCAGCCGCAGCTTCTCCGGCAGATGCCGCCGCAGAAAAACCGCCAGCAGACCCAGCGCGCCGGCTGCGGCCGCTGCCCACCAGGTCCAGCCGCTCCAGGGCAGCAGCACCGCCGCGAAAACCGCTGCGGCAAAGGACAGTGCAATGGATGCCAGCATCCGCACAGCCGTTCCCTCCCTTCAAAATATGATACCCGCATTATACCAGATTCCGCCCTCCGGAACAACCCCGGCGCCGCCGTTTGCATTTTTTTGCACACTTCCGTGCATGTTTTCGCCGATTCCGGTCACACTATCCCTGTACCGCAGGTACAGAAGGAGGTGTCCGTCATGGACAAGTATCAGAACCAGAACCAGAATCAGAACGGCAACCAGAGCAACCAGAACACCCGTCAGAACCGCAATACCAAGCAGAACCAGAATCAGAACCAGAATCAGCAGCAGAACCAGAACCAGCGCTGACCCACAGCGTACAAAAAGGCCCCCGGTGCCGTACACCGGGGGCCTTTTGTTGTTTTTCGGAAGGGATCTTACTCCTCGTCCTCGGCAGGCTCATCAGCCAGCAGGGCGCGGATGGACAGAGAAATCTTCTGCTTCTCCTCGTCCACGGCAGTGATCTTGGCGTCCACCATCTGGCCCTCGGACAGAACGTCGCCGGGCTTCTCAATGCGGCGGTCCGCAATCTGGGAGATGTGGATCAGGCCGTCCACGCCGGGAACTACCTCAGCGAAGGCGCCGAAGGTCATCAGCTTCACGATGCGGACATTGGCCACGTCGCCCACCTTATAGGTGTTCATGAAGGTATCCCAGGGGTTGCAGGAGTGGTCCTTGACGCCCAGGGAGATCTTGTGCTTCTCGGGGTCGAAGGAGATGACGTACACATCCAGAGTGTCGCCCACAGAAACCACCTCGGCGGGGTTCTTGATGCGGGACCAGGACAGCTCGGAGATATGTA
>ERZ773221.1199-NODE-1199-length-25776-cov-15.709615_pt1 | contig 25776 bp, 23 predicted proteins | sample MGYA00580994_ERZ773221 | MGnify/ENA primary metagenome ERZ773221 (study PRJEB29015, sample SAMEA2737758) | human gut metagenome | biome: human gut; feature: human-associated habitat; material: faeces | place: China | collected 2012 ... | reverse complement strand
CAGCGAGCAGCAGCAAAAAAGTTCCCTGTATCATCAGTCTCTGTATAATAGAATAGATTCTCTTTTTTATCTGATACAGTCTCTGAACTTCGGAACGGTTGCTTGTAATTTCCTGCACATAAGTATCTGCACAAAAAACAGCAGTCAATATCGCAAAAGGCGGCTCTATGGATAGTCCTATTTCATACGTGAAAACAACTGCACGAATCACACTTAAAATTACAACAAAGGATACTGCATAAGCAATTTTATAAAATGGCAGAACAATCTTCATTTCCTTCTTCATTTATATTCGCCTCCGCTTCCAAATCTGTATCGAAATCAGTATAATTACTACCGATACAATAATAAGAAAACTTTGATTTAAGAGCGCCATCGGGGGCGGTGTCGTATCAAAAAGCTGCCCCGGAAATCGTACCATGATTGCCAAAGGTTTGCCCCAATATCCGTAAACTCCCTCTGCATTAGTTCCGCCCAAATTGGAATACACCATATAAAGAATCAAAAGTGGTACACCCGGAAGTGGATTTTTAAATATGAGTGAAATCAATGTATATATACTCACAATCATCAGCATATTAGGCAATATATAAAGTACCGTAGAAGCCACAAAATCCCATAGTCGCACTTCAAATCCACTATCCTTTGTATAGATGCGGCACAATACCCAAAACAGTATATTCAAAATAGTTAGCACAAGCAAACAAATTGCAAATCCTGCACTCACTTTTCCCATTACATACTTCCCGGCAGTCACAGGCTTTGTATGCAACAATTCATAAGTATGCTTTTTTGTATCTTGTAAAAATAAAACCGCCAACATAATAATTGCAAAAAACACCATATACAGACCCGCAAAATCAGCAAATTTTCTTGCGTAATAAAAAGAAAATGTCTTATCTTCCAATTTTTTATCTAGATATGCGTTGATTTCTTCTGCCGTTCCCTTATAATACGTACTGTCCTCGTATAAATACCTTGCCCCGTACCAGTTATATTCCTGCTCCAAATACGCATAGGCCTCTTTTAAATTCATGCTTTCCAGCTTTTCAATGACATTCTGTGCTTCTGAATCCGTCAATCCAAACACATCCGTTAATTTTATTTTTATCTTTTCATGCCATACCTCTCTGTGCTTTTCAGGCGTGGCTGGAATATAGCCCTCATACACTTCTCCTTCAACCGAAGTGTTGGACTGATCATTGATGATTTCCTCCCCCGTTGTAAGATAATGTGTGGTTAAATATGGACTTGTCGCATTAAACACACCATAAATCACAAGCAGAACACCTACCCAAAATAACGGTCGCTTTAGATAATTCCTAATCTCTCTTTTAAAAATAGCAATCATACGTATTCCTCCTTTCCTTCGTTATAGACATCATAAAATATAAATCACAACAAAAAGACAACAGCGTAAAAAAAATCGGACTGCTCATGCAATCCGATGAAATACTGCTGTTATTACAGCTCCACTCAGTTTTTCGTTTTCTATAAGCAACTGTCCGCCATGCTTTTCACAATACAATCTGCTGATATACATACCCATTCCTGAGTGTTTTAAACTATCTTTCACATTTTGCTGATAAAAAAGTTCTGTTGCCTTTTGCTTGTCTACTGTAAATCCCACTCCATCATCTTTTATTCTGATTTGTAATTCAGAACTGGTAAGAAACACTTCCATTTCCACTTTTGTCTTGGCATAACGAAAGGCATTTGACAAAAGGTTTTCTATAACCTCTAAAATCACTTCCTTATCTCCTGAAAATTTTTCTGCTGTTTCCGAACATTTTAATTCATACAGTTTTCCAAATTTTTTCTCAAACACATTCATCTCTGCCCGTATGTCTATTTCCAACTGCTTGCTTGTAATTTCTTCTGCCACCAACTCCCTTGCATCTAAACTGCTCATCTTCCGCATTGTTTCCACAAATATATCCATACGTTCAATCTGTTTTTTGCTTTCATTTACCATTTCTAAGGCTTGTTCCATATTTATCTCTTTTTTAGGGAGATATTCTGAAAGCATTTCCTGATACCCCTCAAGCACAGATAGCGGAGAACGTATATCATGCGCAATGGCAGCCCGCAAAGCCTTTTCTTCCTCAAGCATTTTCCATAACTGTTGATTATTTTCTGCAAGTTGTCCTCTCATTCGTTCAAACTCTCTGCACAATCTGCCCATTTCATCTTCATTTTCATAAGTGATATGGAAGTCTAAATTATTTCGACCAACTTGCTGGGAAGCCAGTTCTAATTCTTCAATAGGACACTTCAATTTATGCTTATAAAAAAGAAATACCGCTATAATACTCCCTGCAACAGATACGATAAGCACTGTAAATGTCTGAAGAAAATCACATATTTCCGATACATGATAATCAAATTCTTTCATTTCATAAGAATGTGGTCTCGGAACATCTGGCAAATACCTTCTACCATCCCCTTCAGCCATTTCAAAATATTCTTCCTGGTCTACATACTTCCACCAAATGTTGTTTTGTACTGTGGTTGCTATTCGCATAATTAGTGCTGAAAGATAAAAACTAATTATTAAACTAATTATCATATACAAAACAATGGTTTTCCTTAACGAAAGATTTTTTATTTTGCCCATTTATATCCCATCCCCCATACAGTTTCAATATATTCGTGTTCCGAATACATTTTCATTTTCTTGCGGATTCTGCGAATCAACTCTGTAACCACCCGGCTGTCCCCTTCTGCATCATATCCTCCAATCTTTTCATAGATTCGTTCTTTATCAAACACAATTTCAGGGTTCATAGACAAAAATTCTATAATGTCATACTCTAATTTCGTAAGATCTAAAGTTTTCTCTTTCATATGTACACATTTGCCGGCATAGTCAATTACTAAATCCCCATAAAACCGTTGTTCTGTTTTCCTATGTAAGCGTTCCTCACGTTTCAAATGGGCAATAATTCTGGCATCGAGTTCTTTCAAACTAAATGGTTTCAAAACATAATCATCTCCGCCAGACAGTAATCCCATTACCCGATCCTGTTCTTCTACCTTTGCAGTCAAAAAGATAATCGGACAGGAAACCCTGTCTCGGATTCTTCTGCATACTTCAATCCCATCCATTCCCGGCATATTCACATCCAATAGAATAATATCAGGGTTTGCACTTATCTTTTCCATTGCTTCTATGCCATTTTCTGCAATCATTACTGTATAATTCTTCAATGTAAAGTATTGATTCAGCATTTTTAGCAATTCTCTATCATCATCAACCATTAAAATTTTATATTGCATTATATTTATGTCACTCCTTAAAGTATAAATGCTTTTGAAGATTATCTTTGATTCATTATGCACTATCTAGTATCCCATAATCGGGACTTTTAACTCAACTTTTCAATTATTTTACTTTACTAACGCCGATAAACATTATTATGAATTTCCAATAACTGCTTCAACACATCCTCTATTATCTCATTATTTTCGGTATATAAAATGTTCTCTTTCTCGTTCAAAGTATTTTCCATGATCTCGATATTGCTATCTTTATCAAAGCAACCTTTTATGCTTCTAAAATGATTAAATTCAATAGCAAAATCCTTGCCATCATAAATAGAAATACTAATCTCTATATCTTCAATCATAAAATCGGCATAACTGTTTTTTACATGAAAGTCTTTCTTTAAGAACGGGAGTTTTTGGTTTGGCAGTCGATACCGAACATTGTCTTTTTCTAATTCATAAAGTTCTCCTTTTATGAATCCCAATTTCTCCGCATTCATTTCATCTGTAAAAGCTGACCATCTATCTTTTTATGTATTTTTGTCTTTTTACTTTTTGCCAAATTTCTCCCACCTTTATATAATTAATAACTTTTGCTAGTATAGCGCATGTTTCGCATTTATCTTTTCACATTATAACATCTATCAAATTGATCCGCACTAAAAAAGGACGCAGAATCTCTCCCACGTCCTCTAAACTATCTGGCTTTATCTTCTCTTACCTTTGATACATCATTGTGTGCCGCTTCCTGCTTCACATCATCCACACCTCTTGCCTCAAATGCATCTGCATTATACTGATACTCCTGTGGCTCAGCGACCATTGGTGAATATACAATCTCTGCTTCCACTCGCTTAGCTTCTGCCATCTCCGGTTCTGTCTGTTCCTGCTTTTTCTCATTCTCCGTATGCTTTTCCTTATCTATCTGCACATTCATAGCCAGATTATCCAGCTTGTCAATAGATGCATCCAGATGAAGCTCCATTGATACAAGCATCTTTTTCACCGCTTTCATAGGTGCAAGCACCGCCTTTGTAATGGGATGTTTCTGCTCTTTCTGTGAGTAATCCACCTCCGGCTTGTCAGCAAAAGTACGGAATGCATTGGCTGCTGTCTGCCCTGCTTCACGAAATCCTTTTGCAAGAAGTGCTGTCTTTGCTATATCCTTATCCGTGGTCTTGATTGCACCTCTTACATTTTCCCGGATATCAAGAAGTTTTTTCTTAATTCCTAAGAACTCCGATACCCGATAAAGTGCAGCTCTGCCTTTTGCTTTTGCTTCTGCAACTATGCTTTTGGCTGTAGATTCGACCTGTGCTTTCACTGCATACACCTGTGACTTTATCTGCTCACATCTGGTATTTAGTCGCTCCTGTGCTTCTGACAATGCTTTTTTAGCATTATTGACAAGTGTATCTTCCTGCATTTCTTTGATCTGGTTCTGCATATTGGTAAGTTCTTCCGTCATGGAATCAATCTTTTTCTCCAGTCCATCCACATAGCTGCATATCTCAAATACATCGTTTGCCTGCTCTTTCATGGCATTTTTCTTTAATAATTCGAGAAGTTCCCTTATAACCTCCTCATTGGTAAGTGTTTTTCCTGCTTCCATATCCATTCTGTTTCCTCCATTCTGTAAATGGGGCAGCCTTGGCCGCCCCTGTACCTTGATTACTAATTATCGAAAGGGTGTTGCCTCTTTGTCCTTTTCTTTATCGGGATTGCCATGATGTTTCTCTGCACTCTCCCTCGCCTTTTCGTTGCTCTTATCCTTTGCTTTCTCATATTCCGAGATAATCTCATTATAGAGTTTTTCCCTGAAATCCTTTGTGACCGGATAGCAGACATCCTGATAGATTGGCTTGCCCTGCTCGTCCACCTGCTTTGTCTTATAAGAAGGCATTGATACAAAGATTTTCTCTTTTCCCTGCACGATATTGATATTATTTACAATGAAACTGTTTTCAAAGTAAATGCGGGCAAGTCCTTTGATGTTACTGCCTTCCCTCTCATAAGGTGTCACAGTTACGGAAAACTCAGGCATTTCCTGTGTTCTGTCCTGCTTCTGTGTCTCCGCTTTCTCCGGTTCTTTGATTCTTGCATAGGCATCAAGGATATTAGTATAGAGTTCCTCTCGAAACTCTGCTGTGATAGGATTGCACACATCCTTATAGATCACGCCATTGCTTTCATCACGCTCATTGGAGCGGTATCTAGGCATTGATACGAAAAGTTCTCCCTTGTCCTTATTCTCAAGGATTGCAATATTGGTAATCTTAAATGAATCACCGAATACCACTGTTGCAAATCCTTTGATATTGCTGCCCTCTTTTGCTCTTACTTCGTTTACTTTAATTGAATACTTCATATGCTATTCCTCGCTTTCTTTTTGTTCTTTGTTTTGCTCCGGTATGATAAGCTCACACCAAAGCTGTTCTATCTGTTCACAAGACAATCTGCCATTAAGCCAGTTGCCAAGTGTAACGACCATTCCGTCCTGCTCGTAATAGAGCCACTCCTGTGTTTCAATGTTCCCCTCATACACGATAGTCACATCAAAATCAGGCATAAATAATCCTTCCTCTGCATCCCATACACAGGCTATCCCCTGTCTGAGTGTCAGATTCAGACTTTCGACATACACAGACCAGCCGCTTACAACTATCTGAAAGTCATCATTAATCTCTGCAATATCATCCTCGATGTCAATTAACTCTTCCATTTCCGATACTGCCTCTTCTATCTCAGCTAACCGGTATCTCTTATTCATCCATAACCGCCTCCTTATAAATGCACCTGACCACAAAACGCATGGTTCCTTTCTGGGAACAGGTAAAAAGAGTTAATTCTTTTTCATCTCCCTGTGTCTTGATGCTGTTATCATACGGATTTACTACCTCTGTCTCTGTTACCTCATAGATATGCTCCTGTCCCTTTTTGTCGGTTATCATCACTTCATCACCTATGGATATCTGACTTAGTGGTGTAAAAAATGTGCCATATCTGCTGCCATTGTGACCGCACAATACACAGTTGCCACTCTCACCGATTCCTGCAGTCTCTTCTATATGACCAATCCCTGCATTAAGCACTTTACTTGTGGTTCCTTCCATTACCGGATACCTGATATCTAACCCCGGTATCTCAATGATGCCGATAACACCGCCTTCTTTAAGAATGGCTTCATCCTCTTCACTAATGGAGGTTTGCTCTTCCTCCACATCTGTTTCTTCATCGTAATCATCCTCCAATGTCTGCTCAAATTCACTTATGAGCTGTTCTGTCTGTTTTTCTCCTGTTGCCCGCCAGAAAAAAGGGACTGCCATAATGGCAATCCCTGCTGTAATCAGTAGTCCTGCGACCACTTTTCTTATGCTCATATTATTCACTCTCCTATCGTGTTCTGCCCTCTCTGTCGGCTGGATAAGCACCTTTATCCTCTGCTACAATTGCTGCAGATTTCATCCTGTCATCTGCTTCTCTTTCTTCCTCCGGTCCGCTCAGGTCTGCATCCACAGCCTTTGCGTTCTCAAGGTCAAGCTGGGCATTCAGTTCACACTGCCTTGACAGCTTTTCTTCCAGTTCCTTGCTGTATGCAAATGGCTTGTCATACTCTGCCTTTGATGCTTCAAGGTCATTCTGGTACTGCTCAATCTTCTTTTCTAAGAAATCAATGTTCTCATGGAGTCCATTGAACAGGTTTTCCAGCTTTACCATACTGCCGACCGGACTTGTGGAAAGCTCTGCCTTGTACTCAGTCTTTCCACGAAGCACCATATAATTGATGCCAAGGAAGTTCTTTTCCACAAGCAGCTCAAATCCGTGGAATTTACCGATTGCAGTTGTCTCTCCGGTCTTGCATTTGCTGATTGCTTCAAGCATCATCGTTCCACCATCCACACGTTCAGTATAGGTTGCTTTGCCTATGGTAATGGCAAATTCCGGATTATCAATCAGCTCTTTATCCCTTGCCTTTACATCCTCACGGACATTGGCAAGCTTTTCAGTTGCTGTCTTAATCAGCTTTGGGTACTTAATCATAAAGTTATCCTGCAAGCCATATCTCTGGTTGTCATAGGAAGCCTTCAAAAGCTTTAATCTCTGGACATCATTGTCAATCTCCATCTTCTCACGAATAAGAGGATTGCCTGTGGCGACTGCCTTAATCTCTGCATAGGAAAGTGTTGCCTCGTCGATGTCCTCACAGCTTCGGCTTACTGCCTTGCTTGTCATGACCTGACTGATGAAACGCTGCTTATTTTCAACGAGCGACCAGTTGTATGCATCAAAGGTTCCTTTAGTGACATATCTGTAGATTGCTACTTCTTCATTTTCGTTGCCCTGCCTGATGCCTCGTCCTTCCCTCTGTTCAATGGAGCTTGGCTTCCACGGACAATCCACATGATGCATTGCTACAAGGTGTGTCTGCACATTGACACCTGTTCCACACTTGTCCGTTGAACCGATAAGAACTTTCTTTTTACCTGTCCTCATTTCCTTAAAAAGTGCATCCCTCTGTGCATCCGTTTTGGCATCATGGATAAATGCTATCTCATCTGCCGGAATACCATACTGGATAAGTGTTTCCTTCAGATAATCGTAGATGGTAAAGTCCTTATCCGGTCCCGGTGTGCCGATATCTGAAAAAATAAGCTGACAGCCTATATGACCGTTGGCATTTCCTTTCTCATATTCTTTCCAGACATTCTCCGCTACCTTATTGAGCTTTCCATCTGGATTATTTGGTGCGTCCTTATCAATCAGCCTTGCATCTGTTCCAAGAAGTCTTGCCTCATGGGTAATCTTTAGGAAGTTGTCCACACTTGGATCAACTCCACCACCTCTGATACGCTCTGCCCTCACAACAAAGTCTTCCATGACCTGTTTTACATACCAGTCAGGCTCTGACTCCACTATAATAGGCTTGCCGCCACGGAGAGCCGGCACATCAAGGTCCAGCATATCGGCAGTCTGCACATCTGCTACCTCACGGAAGATATTCATAAGCTCCGGCAGATTCGTAAACTTATTGAATCTGCTCTTAAAACGGAATCCACTTCCCTCTACAGTAAGCTCCAGTGCTGTTGTCACTTCACCAAAGTTCGCTGCCCATGAATCAAAGTGATAAATCCCCATCTCTTCAAGTGCCGCTTTCTGCAAGTAAAGCTGCATGACATACATCTCACACATGGTATTGGATATCGGTGTACCAGTTGCAAACACAATGCCTCTGCCATCATTTATCTCAGACAAATACTGGCATTTAAGCTGCATATCCGTTGACTTTTTCGCTCCACTGCTGCTGATACCGGACACATTATTCATCTTGGAAAAAATCGCAAGGTTCTTAAAATTATGTGCTTCGTCTACCATAATTGAATCCACACCAAGTTCCTCAAAGGTAATAAGGTCATCCTTCCTGCTCTCATCAGATAGAGATTTCAGCTGTTCCTCCAGCTTTTTCTTCTGACTCTCCATCTGCTTTACGGTCCATCGTTCTCCGTTACGCTCCTTCATCTCATCAATCGCATAGCTGATTTCTTCAATCTGCTCATTAAGCATCCTCTCCTTTCTCTCTGCCGAGATAGGAATTTTCTCAAACTGCGAATGCGACATGATAATACAGTCATAATCTCCAGTCGCAATCCTTGATACAAACTGCTTTCTGCGACTCTTTTCAAAGTCACGCTCTGTGGCAACTAAGATATTGGCTGATGGATAAAGCCTTAAAAACTCTGATGCAGTCTGACCGATAAGCGGCTTTGGAACAACCATGATGGTCTTATTGGCAAGTCCTAGTCTTTTCTGTTCCATGCAGGCAGCCATCATCTCAAAGGACTTTCCGGCACCGACACAGTGTGCCAGCAGGGTATTTCCTCCAAGAAGAATTCTTGCCACCGCATTCTTCTGGTGTGGCTTTAGCTCAATCGCCGGATTCATTCCCGGAAACTGTAAGTGGCTTCCGTCATACTCACGCAGACGGATGTTATTAAATGTCTCGTTGTAATACTCCACATACTTCTGTCTGCGCTCCGGCTCTGAAAACAGCCACTCCTTGAACTTCTCTTTAATCATGTTCTGCTTTTCCCTTGCAAGCATTGTCTCATTCTTATTGACTTCGTAATGATATTGGCCATCTCCGTCATCAATCCTGTCCCTTACTGTTACAGTTTTAAGATTCAGCGTATCCTCAAAAATAGAATAAGCATCCATGCGGCTTGTACCATAGGTCTTAGTAGCTGCCACTGAATGCTTATCCATGCTTTTATTCTCGATGAACCATTCCATGCTCATCTTATTTAAGTGTACCTGAATGCCTGTATTGTAATACTGGCTTCTGACTGCCCTTGCTCTTCTTGGTGTATTGAGAAGCTCATAGATAAACTGCTCATAATCAAGCGGCTCAATCCATGTCGTGCCAATCTTTACATCAATATCCGAGGCTTCAATCCACTCCGGCTGCACCTTTTCAAGTGCTGCCACATTGCCTGCAAATCTTTCTGCCTGTGGATTGTCTGTATCCGCTGCCATAGCCTTTGCTACACGAAGCTTGTCTCTCACATTTCCGGAAAGATACTCGTCTGCTGTCTCCCAGCCGATATCGGGATTGTTCTCGTTGTAGCGGTCGGGATTTAAGAAAATCAGTCCATCCAGTTCTTCCACAAGAACTGCCCTTCTAAGCTCTGCCAAAGCATCGTCACTTAGAGTTATCTCATCCACTGTCTGTCCAGACTTTTCTGCAAGTTCTTCCTTTGCATTTGTAATATCCGGCTCATAGATAGAAAGCATATAGGCAAGATTTACATATCCAAATTCATTGACGGATACATTTAATGCTTCCACAGCAGTCTCCACTCTGTCTATGACAGTCTTTGCCTTAATCGTCTGCTTATAAAACATATCCGCTTTTTTCACCTCCCCATCTTCGTTTACTTCCTCAAGGCTGCAAAGAAGTGGGTAATCGCTGTCATCCCTGAATGCTATTCTGTTTGCTTTTGAAGTAATGGCTCCATACTGCTTTACGAAGGCATCATATTTTACATTAAGAAGTCTCTGCTTATCAGAAAGCTCCTCCTCGCTGCAGCCATCCATCTGGATATCAATCAGCTCTCTTGTTATCTGTCTGATTTCATCAAGGCTTCGGATTCGCTCCTCGGCAGTCTGTGATACTTCTTTTTTTACCATCTCGGAATTTTCCCTGTAATAGAGTTTTCCTTCAAAAAATGTGTAAGTGTAGTTTCTCACATCCGGATCAGCTGGGATAACTTCCTCTGTCTGCTCCGCCTCATCTGCCACTCTCTCAAAATCTGTCATCTGGGCTTTGATATTTCCGATTGCCTTATTGAGAGCCTCGTACATATTGAAGTTCTCATCATTATTCACACAGACTGTATATCTGCTGTCCTGTCCGTAAATCCTTGTGTCATATTCCATAGATCCAAGCATCATCTCCGGATGCTCTGCAAAATAAGAGTTGACTGCAATGCCATTCTCAGTTACACCAAGGTGTACCCAGTCAGGTTCAATATCAATCTTTCTCTCCCTCTTCTGCAAAAACAGGATATCTGCTGTCACTTCGGTTCCTGCATTATCTTTAAATGCAGTATTCGGAAGTCTTACTGCTCCCACAAGCTCTGCTCTTTCAGCCAGATACTTTCGGATAGTAGGATTTGCCTTATCAAGTGTTCCCTTTGTGGTGATTACTGAAACCATGCCTCCCGGTCTTACCTGATCAAGTGCTTTTGCCAGAAAATAATCGTGGATACGGAAGTTATACTTGTTGTACTTTGGATCAAATACCTTATAATCACCAAATGGCACATTTCCGACAACCACATCAAAGAAGTTATCCGGATATGTGGTATTCTCAAATCCTGTGATACTGATATTGGCATTCTGATAAAGCTGCTTTGCAATTCTTCCTGAAATGCTGTCAAGCTCCACCCCATACAGCTTGCTTCTCTGCATTGGTGCCGGCATACTTCCAAAGAAGTTACCGATACCCATAGATGGCTCTAATACATTGCCGCCTCTGAAACCAAACTGGACAAGTGCCGAATTTATGCACATGGCAATCTCCGGTGAAGTATAAAAGGCGTTATTTACTGTTGCCCTTGCAGCACTGTATTCCTCATCAGATAAAAGGTCTTTCAGCTCTGCATATTCTTTGCTCCAGCCTGCGTTATTCTCATCAAATGCCTGTGACAGTCCGCCCCATCCGACAAACTTCGACAGAGTTTTCTGTTCCTCCGGTGTGGCAAGCCTGTTCTCTGATTCAATCTGCTTTAAAGTGCGGATTGCATCCATATTCCACTGGTATCTGGTCTTGGGACCGCCTTTTTCCATTTTCCAGAGGTTATAGTGGAAATTGTGTTTCGTCTGCCCGGCAACATTCTTCTCATTTTCAAGACTTTCTACTTGCTGTACTGGTTCCTGCTTTGGTGTAAAATCTACAGTTTCCTGTGATTCTGTATCAGCCTGAATATCATCCACAGATACTGATACTGCATCATCTGAAACCACATGTCCATTCTCATCAATCTTGGTTTCCCAGCCATTCGCTATTGCTCTTTCCCTGGTTTCAAGACGATTGGCTTTTACACTATCCTCGATATCAAAGAATCTCTTATAGACCGGATTCATCTTATCCCTGTCAGCCTTCTGCTTTGTCTCCTGATAATACTTCTTCTGGTCTTCTCCGCAGTAAAATGGCTGTTTTACCATATAAGATAAGATTTCATATAACTCACGCCAGTCGAGAGCACCTTCTTTACGCACACCATTCCTGTTCTTATAGCTGATCTTCACATATCCGCTTCTGATTGAGTACTCCACAAGACCATACTTATTGTTGGAATATGCCTTTCTTTCTGCATTATCTGTCCCTAATGCAATATCCCTGATAAGGTCAAGTTTATTGGGCATAAATGCAAAATCAGACTGCACCACATCCATAAGGAATGCCCTAAACGGAGTGTAGCAGCTGCAATCTGTTACAAGAATCTCCGCCGCATCACGCAGGTCTTCATCAAGCTCTGCAATACGCTTGGCATAATCAATCGGTGTAATATACTGAAGCTCTGATGGATCTTTTTCAGTTGTTTCAGCTTCTATCTCTGCACCATATTCTGCCTGTGTTACCATGCGGTCTTCATTGGCAGTTTCCTGTGGTGTCATGCCTTTTGCACTTACATAATCTCTGTTAGAAGCATAGCTCTCCGGCTCATCCGGTATTGCATAATCATCAATCTCTGATTCTGCCTCTTCCGGTTCCACTTCCTGATATTCGGCATCAATGACCTCATCATCCTCACGGAGTCCGTCCATCGCAAGCTCATCAATACGAGGTGTCTCAGACTGGTATTCCCCTGTAAGAATAAGGACACCAAGCTCTTTTTCGATATCTTTCCACGAAACATATCCTTCAACCTCTCCATCCTCATCTCGCCACTGAAAACGCAGTCCATTCCCATGAAATGTGTCATATCCGTGCAGTCCCAGTCCATCAACCGGCCAGCCTGCACCTCCCTGACCATACTCTGCTTTGATACGCTTTGCTCTGGTTCCTGCATCAATCTCTGTTTCAAAAATCTTGCATACCCTGCCCTTACCACCGATAAAACCTGTACCTCTCATAAGCACCTGTTTGATATACTCACTTGGTACTGTTGCAGACTTTTTGGGATTCAGGTAATTGTATTTACCTGCTAATGCAGCTTTTCTGTCCTGCTCGAACTGACGCATAAACTGATTATTGTTTTCGTCCTCAGTATGAATGGTGCCAATGCTTGCCTGCCCATTCTGGTCGAAAAAAAAGGAAGCCTGTGTATATTCGGCTTCCTTACTGACACCCAATGAATTGATTTCATCAAGTTCCCTATTCAGTTCTGTATCATCTGATTCTAGTGGAATCGCATCACTATCTGATTCAGTACCACTTCCTCTGCCTGCATCTTCGCCTGCTCTCTTATCTTCCACATCTCCATTGTCGATGACGGATCCTGTGGCTTGTGCTTCGCCAGATACTGCATCTCTAACTGGTCGTACAGCTGATTCGCTTCCTCCTCTACCGCTGACATCTTCTCGTACATCTTCCCGAATCTCATCAGCGTCTTGTATCTTGCCGGCTCGTTCTCTTTGAGATAGTTCATCGCCATCCTTCCGTATTTGCCCAGCTTCGTGAGATCCTCCGTCTCGTCCGGCATCTCTATCTGCGGATAAAGCAGTCCGTCCACTTCCTTGTAAGTCATTTCTTCTAACATATCCAATTCTCCTTTCGCTCTCGATTGCCTTTAGGTTACGACTAAATTCTCTAAGAACACTACAGGAGACATCGCATACAATGGAACCAAGACGGTAAATGATCTCTTCGTCTTTGATATTTACGATCTGACTGAAATCCTGTTCTTGCACAGATAAGTCAAATCCGCATCTCGTCCCTACAGCATACATGACACTTGCATATACAAGCTGCTCCATGTCCATTTCCTGCTGTAAGCCATTGCGTTTCTTACTTTCTTCCTTTATCACACTACCTGATAGCTGCATGAGCTCGGTCATTCGGTCTCCGAACTCTTCTTTTATTATAAGCCAAACATCTGTTCCTGTAAACTGTTTTAATATATTTTTTAGAGACTCCCTGTTGCTGTTATCGTACTGCTCAATCTGACCTTCTGATACGAGAAAATCCACATAATCTTTAAGATTTTCTCCCTCAAGGTCCCATGTCAGCTTAACATTCTTCCCTCCGGTATCACTGATATCAAATATATACCTCATGCGTGGATTCAGTGCCCTTGACGGGAAGATAGCGCAGCCTTTCGCACCACGCTTTACATATCTTCCCACCTTTTTCCAGGTATCATAATCTGCCATGAGTGTGCTTTTTTCCGGAGGTCTCTGAGCTGTTATCATAACGATATTGTCAAATTCATAGCGGTATAACTGACCTGCGACCTTTAACACATCCTTCCAGTTCTTTTCTGATCTGGTGATGTTACCAATTTCAGAATCGTATATCGCTTTGACCTTCATATCAACGCCCATACCTTTGTCCTCCTCTACTTAAACATCTCTGCAAACAATCCCTTAAAGAGCTTTAACTCATCCTTATCCAGCTCGATTGCAAATTCATTGTCGATTGCCTGTTTTTCGCATTTATCCTTTTTCTTTGCAATCTTACGCACCACACGAAGAAGCACATAGCACTCCTTGGACTTTGCAATGCTCTGTTTAAAGGTCAGCTCATCCTCATCGACTGACTTCTGTGTCTGATAGATAATCTCTTTTAACTTATCATTGATACCATCTACTTCCTCAAGGGAAATAATAACGGATGCCTTAGAAGCACCCGATCTGTCCCACTCCTTATGAAGTTCCTTTACTAAAAACTCCATGTTCTTAATTACTGTTGTTGAATCACTTTTCATCTTGCTTTTCCTCCGTTTTCTTTTAATGAAGAAGGGAGCTGACCTTCGCTGATAGGCGCAAAATCAACTCCCTTCATGTCCTCTGCTCCAAGGACTATCTGCTCTGCATAATACATATCCATTGCCTTATTGATGGCATCGTCAAGCGACTCTGCCTTTACTTTCTGTACTCGTGAAAGCACTTCTTTTATCTCAACATTAAATTCCTGTTCCATATGATATCGCCTCCTGTAAAAATCTCATCACCGGCTCTTTTCTTCCTTTACCTGTCTTTCCTTAAAGCCTTCATCGTACTTTCCATCTTCCAGCCTGTCGTAAAAACAGTCCTCTTCAATCGTTCCAAAATCCTCATACATCTGGTGAAGGAAGTCATTCTGCAGCTTCTTTGGTACATCATCATCCTTTGACATATCCTGATAAAAATAGAACTTCTGCTTTAGCTTTGCCCTGTAATCATAGATATCCTCTATCTTTTCCGGTGTGCCATACTCCCTCTTGTATGCCTTGAAATTTGTAGTTGAAAGTGTGGAACCTAGATAAATGCCATGCTCCCACGATACCCCGATTGTGGTATTGTCCTTTGTAGGCTTCTCATCCTTCGGATAACGCTTATACTCTGTCGCACCAAGGGCGATTGTAAGGGAACCTGACTTCATATCCATCACCACAAGATTCCTTGGTGATAATGCTTCAAGCACCATGTAATCATGGTCATTGAAGTTATGAAATGTCTGTCCCCTTTCAAATGAGCGGTTCTCCATTTCATAATGCAGGTTAAAATCATCCACCCAGCCCTTATCGGTCATTCCAATCTCCTTAAGCTTTGCAACACATTCAGAAGAACTGGCTTCTTTATCAAACCGAAATTCTTTGGAATCGTTATAAAATCCCTGAAGAAAATGTCCCAGCTGAATATCATCCAGACAGAATCTCGCAGATACAGTTACATTTGCTGCCCTGTAATACTCTGTGAAGTTATCTGCTTCACCAAGTGTCCTTCCAAGCTGCAACAAATTTTCTGCAAGCTCTGACATCTCATCAATTGCTATAAAACTCTTATAATCATCCAGAGTCATCAGCATATTTGTCTCTGTTCCCCTGTCGTTTTCTGTTACCAGTATCATATCTTTTAAATCCATTCTTACCTCCAGTCTCAGAGAGGGACTATGCCCTCTCTGCAAATTTCCTGTTATGGTCTTCCTATCACAACAATCTTTCCTGTGCTTGCCACATCCCTGTAGACCACACCAAGACTTTCATTAAGTGCCTCTACCACCTTGCCATTTCCGACATATACTGCCACATGGCTGATGTTCTTATATCTTCCATTGCTTGTAAAACTGTAAAAGATAAGGTCTCCCGGCTGTAACTCATCAAAGGAGACAGTCTTTCCGGCTTCATCAAGTCCCTGTGCCTCCGCTGCCGCTGTGGTTGCACCGCCATAACTAATATCCACGCCTGCATCCTTCCATGAATAATAGGCTAAGGAACTGCAGTCATAATAGTTACCGCTGTCTCTTAAATCCTGACTATAAGGAAAACCAACTCTGTGTAGTGCATAGGAGCAGACTGTTTTCTGCCTGCTGTCTGTAATTTCGTTTAGGATGGCATTGATTTCATCCTCAGTCATGGAGCTTACTCCCGGACTTCCGCCTCCGCCGCCACTTCCGCTTCCGGCATATCCAAGCTGTCCCATAAACTCCGGACTCATGATCTGCTCAAGCATTTCCACCTGATCAGAATTAAATCCATAGACCGAAATCATATCTCTGTACGATTTCAGTGTGACATTCACATACAGAACCGACTTCGTGACAGTAGTTACATTACCGTCTGCATCTGTTTCTTCCACATCCTTTGTTCCTGTGCTTGTGGTGTATGAACACATATCATTTACAACTGCCTGCAGCCAGCCTTTTGAAGTATCATTCATGACTGTTGCAGTATCTCCGACACCATGCTTGACCATATAGACAGCCATGATGTCATAGTAATTGCTTGGGTTTTCTTCCATACCTTCATAGTCCACATATACAAGCTCTCCAAGATCATATCCGGTATGCTCATTAACCTTCGTGTTCACATCCCGGTTAAACTCCTGCACATAAGCACTCGTTACTGTCTGCACGGTATCTCCTGATTCAAGTGGTGGCAGAAATAAAGCAAATGGTGAATTGTAAAGGATTGCTATCACCGCTATAACCGGAACCGCAATCATGGCAACTACAAGAACAAGTAATAAAAGCACCAATCCACCAATCGGTGCCGCTGCCTTTACCCAGGTAATCGCTTTTCGCACAATCAGATCCTTTACCAGCTTTGCCACGCTGTCTGTCTGATTCTCCTGTGCTTTCATCTTATCCAGAAAGAATTTTATCTTCCTGCTCCGGTTGGTCATTTTTTCATCCTTGACCTCTATGGACACACCTGCAGCATATCCGGCTGCCATGCCGATTGCAGTACCAACTCCCGGTGCAACCGCTGTTCCTGCCGCTGTAGCAGCTGCCTTTGTCGCAGTTTTCGTTGCAACCTTGGCAGTTGTCTTGGCGGTTTCTTTTGCTGTCTCTTTAGCTACCGCCTTAGCAGTATCTTTGGCAGCTTTCTTTGCTGTCTTTTTTGCCAGCTTCTTTCCTGCCTCTACCTTCTTGATACGCTTCTTTGCCTCGGCTGCCGCCTTTTTCCTGAAAAGTGCAGCACCCTTAGAAGCAGTTCCGGTAACAGGTTGGCTTGCTTCATATGCAAGATATGCTGCCTGCGATACCTCATGCCCGCCTTCCACCTGCTCCGTTACTGCCCCGGCTGCAAGTGCTCCAGTTCTTCCTGCAATGTGAAGATTCGTGTTCTTGGTCTTGATGGAAGCTCCTGACTCTCTAATGTTACGCTTAAACTTAGAAAGACCTTTATCCTTAGCCTCCGACTGATGAATGGTACTCTTTCCACCAGCACTTTTCTGAAGCATTAATTTTGCAGATGCTTTTTTATCCATTTCATTGGCTTTAGCATCATGCACTTTCGGACCTCTCTCTACTGTATATATGTTGCTGCCTTTAATCTTGGCTTTCTTTGGCTCGTGGGCATGAATCTTGGCTTTCTCCTTGGTGTGAATGACTATTGGCTTGTCATCCACTTTCTTTATCTTCAATGTTCTCACCTTCTTTCACTCAAAATGCAAAACAGCCATCCAGCTTCCCGGATGGCTATGCTTTGAGGTCGCAAATTGCGACCTCTATCAACTTTATTCGACATTATTCTGCATTTCACGTTTCTTCTGTTCTGCAATCTTCTCGTGAATATTGGTGTTATACAGCCTGTAAAGGTCTGTATCCTTACTTATCTGATTATCAAAAGGAATCACCACTGAACCACACTTGATAAGTCCCATTCCCGATGCAGTATTGGTTACGAATCTAAGCTGTGCTTCTGATACTCCGATAACCTCTGCCATCTTGGAACTATCCGTATTAGCCTGCTTTAAAAGTGCCACAAACTCTGAGTTTGCAAGCATTGTGGTTGCTGTGTAATTCTGCAACAGATCGATGACATTCTGCGTGATACCGGTACAAAGACCTCCCTGCTTTCTTACTTTCTTCCAGAGCTGCTGCAGGTATTTTGCAGAATACTCGGAATTAAGCAGGACATGGAACTCATCAATATAGAGCCATGTTGCCTTGCCTCTCTTACCATTCTCAACAATCCTGTTCTGAATAGACTCCATCATAACAAGCATTGTGATAGGACTAAGTTCTGTACCTAAGTCCCTGATGCCATAGACTGTGAATCTGTTATCCACATCCACATTTGTCTGGTGATTGAAGATATTTAGTGAACCATTTACAAAAAGCTCCAATGATAATGCAATGTCCTTTGCCTCATCCTCCGGCTGTGCCATAAGAATATCGTAAAAGTCACTCATTACTGGGATATACTTCTCTTTGCTCCTTGCAATGTCGATATACAGTTTTCTCACACAGCGGTCGATGATTGACTTCTGTCTCGAATTTAAGCTGTCACCGATGCACTGCTCACAAAGACCAAGCATGAACTCGCCTTTTTCTCTAACCATTCCCTTTGAATCATTCGGATCAAGGCTCCATACATCCATCTCCAGCGGATTCACATAGTTATCCGTGTAAGTGGACATATTTACCACTGTTCCACCATAGGTCTCAGCAATATCAAAGTATTCGTTCATTGGATCTATGACGATTATCTCATCATCTCCCGACAAGAATACGCTGCCCATCTCCATCTTGCAGAAGAAGGATTTACCGGAACCCGGCACTCCAAAAACGAAGCCATTTCCGTTAATGAGCTTCTTTCTGTTGCCGATATTCACATTCTTGCTGATCTGGTTGATACCATAGTAATTGCCTGTGCTATCATTAAGCTCCTGCACATTAAATGGCATAAGTACAGCAAGTGACTGGGTAAGGAGGGTACGCATTGTCTCCACCTGTCTTACACCAATCGGAAGTGCTGTGTTGAGAGCTTCCCTCTGCTTTAAGTAGTGTGTATCAATCGTGCAGCTGTTACGCTTTCCGATAGTCTCCACAGTCTCACATACACTCTCAAGCTCCTTCTTGCTTTCTGCCATAAGAATAATAGTTACTCCCACGAAGAAAAGGCACTGGTCATTCTCACGAACATCATCCATGATTTCCTCAATCTCCTTTTTCTCCGTTCTCTTGGCATATGAGATTTCCGTAGAGAAGTCATTATTCTTATTACGGACTCTCTGCTGCTTAATGATATCCGACTCAATACCAAGGTATTTCTTCTGAAGCACCTTTGTGGTCAGATCCTTTGGCACAGGCACCACATCAATGCTCGTGATGGAATGAACCGGAAGGGAAGTAATCTCATTGATGAATCTGTCTGACAAACTGCTCGGATACTTTTTGATAAAAAGTGCCTTGCAGAATTTACTCTCATCCTCAAAATGGTCAGGGAAATATTTCACCATCCCATTGCACAGATCATTTCTAAAATCTGCCCCGACCTTCTTTGCCTTTTTGATATCAAAATCAAAACTGCCCTCATCTCCAAGATGATAATAGTCATAGAGCACTTTCAGTCTCTCATTGCCATTAAGTGGTACAATCTCCGCACCAAGCTCAATGAAAGCCTTGTGAATCGTAGCTTCCAGTGTGGCAAACTGTGCCTTTGCCTCCTCAAAATTCTTTCTCTCGATTGTGATTGTCAGGTATCTCTCCTGTTCAATCCCCTGTCTGCCCTCAATAATCTTCTCTTCAATGATGTCATTGTAAATTCTTCTGTAATTATTGAAACCATCATTTTTCTCAGCAATCAGAACCTTGTCACGGAGTTCATCCATGTTTTTGTTCTTATTGTTGATCGTAATCTTATAATTACAGTCCAGCGAATTTAAGAACTTGCAGTATCTCTCGAAAATACCGATCTGCTCATCCTCGGTTGCTGTCGTGTAATTGATGTCCTGAAAGCGGTAGCATTTGGAATACTTATTTTTGCTTACTTCAAAAATGCCGTTTTCAGCCACCGCCATAATCTCTATGGTTTCCTGAATGGATTTAGGTGTCTTATACAAAGGCTCACTCGCCTTTTTCAGTAACTTAAATCCGTCTGTAAATAAACCCATGTCTCTAACCTCGCTTTCTTATAATGAAAGCCCGCCGGGAACTTCACCCTGCGGGCTGTGTTCTCGACCTTGCGGTCAGATACTATTCGTTTCTAATGCATTGCCTTATATGCTGCAATGCCTGCTACTGCCGCCACAATGACTGCGACAAGTCCAAGCAGCATGTTTCTCGTCTTTTTCTTCATTGCTTCAAACTCCTCCTGCTTCTTTACAGCCGAATCAGCTGTTACAGTCTCCTGTTCTGCCTTTCTGTCTTTCTTCTTTACCTGTTCATTCTGTTCTGCTTCTAACTGCTTTATTGCAGGTTCTCCCTCTGTTGATACATAGGTAAGCGCCCTGTTGCCAAACATAAAATGCAGTTTCTTTCCCATATACTCATAGAAATTCATCCCATTAAAGGAATAGAAACCACCAAGTGCAATCGGTGCCACACAGGGAATTGCCACATAAGCAGAACCCGTAAGACCAATATACTTGTAAAGAAGAAGGACGATACCGCCACCGACCACTACGCTTGCAATGGAAAATATAAACTGCCTTGCAGTAAGTCCCATCGCAACCGATTCCTGATAGCGGTCTATATCCTTGTTTACTTCGATTACCATTGTCCCTGCCTCCTATCTTGATAAATCCTTTGTTTCCGGCTTTCTTGTCATTCCAATATTCGCCTCATACTTATCCATTCCATCCGGACACAGTTCCCTAAGCTTATCTACATTGAACAGATAAAGTGGATATTCGCAGAAACCGCTCCTTTGCGTGAATCCTGTAAACTCTCCAATGTCATTGTCTGTGATAAACTTTTCAATATCCGGCATGTCATTCACATTCAGATATCCGCAGTAATTTGGTGCTGCAACCGACAAATTCACAGTCACATCCCCAAAAGGCTCCTCATATCCATCTTCATTACACATAAGACCGATAAACATTGCCCTGTTATTCATATACTGCTGGATATCAAATGTCACCTGCGTTTCTCCGGTTATGCTTGAATTATAAGTAACCTGTTTCTTTTCATTATCCATTTCTGCCTCCTTCTATAATCCAAATGCCTTGCTTGTAAGTGTCTGTGCACCCTTCACACTTCCAACAGTCATTGCTATCGTAAATGTCATTTCACACAAATAAATAAGCGTCTGTGCCCAGTCAGCGTAACTTCCTGTAAATGCCGGAAGTCCTGCATTGATAAATGCATTACATACCACAATTGCAAGTGCCATCGTTACTGCCTCGAATACACACGAAAGAAAATATTTGCAGTAGGTAGCCATTGTATGACTGACCATTCTGTTTCCTGCCATCGTGGAGCATGCAATCGCACCAAGCGGCACAATAATCAGTATCTTTAAGAACCTGAAATACACTGTGTAAATGATAAAGAATCCACAGATAATAATGATGATTGCAAGCAAAGCTGTAAGTATCAGCATTACCAGACTTTCACCAAATCCGAGTCCCTTAATGATGTCTGCCTGTGTACTGTCAATGGCAAGCTGCGTCGTTGTCCCGGCAGATATAAGTCCCACCAGATTTCCTATGGAAGTAAAAAACGCTTTCATAATCGTGACATTATTTGCAACAAACCATTCTGCAAGTCCCAGTCGGATAAGCATACGCAGGATTGATTCAAACCTCATCTCATCTTTTACATCTATGCTTTCCGAGCAGAAACCGATAACAAAGAACAGCACAACGAGAGATGAACCGACCGCTACAAAGACCGGCTCAATACCCTCAATAACTGCCCAAGGACCTCCGCCCTTGAAACTGACCGGTGACTGTCCAAGCATTGCAAAGACCAGGGATATCTGATTGTTCCAAAACCCAAACACCGCCTCAAGAAGTGCAAGGATCTTGTCTCCAAGCTTAAAAATATCCATACTTGTTATTCACCTCTTTTCTTTTACTAAAAGGGGAAATGCATTTCCCCAATCTTAGAAGCCTAAGAATGTCAGAACTGTTGAAATACCAGCCATCATGACACCTGCCACAATTCCTTTCAGAGCGGAGTTCATGGTAGATGAATCCTGCTGCTGGTAGGCTTGTGCGAACTCCATGACATTCTTTGCAAGAATGATGACACCAACCGCACCAATGACTGCAATGATAAGTGTCTTTAAGTTCTCAAGCGGCTGTGTTACTGCGGAAGTACCTGTACCTGCTGCAAAACAAGTAGTGCTCATAAGCATTACTCCCATAAGTGCTCCAGATAATGCCGGAACGAATCTTTTCTTAAAGTGAATGAATCTGCTCTTCATGCCTTTCTCCTCCATCTGATTGTTGTTAGTTGTAATAATCTGTTCTTTTCTCATGTTGTGTCTCTCCTTTTTGATAAAAAAATAAGCCAGCAGGGACAATCCCTAGCTGGCTGTTAAAAGTAACTCTATATAATCAGGCAATGCCTGTTGTAATGATTAAATCGGGCTTTCCCCGATGTGTTTAGCTATTACCACCTCCTTTCAAGGTGCAAAAAAAGCACCTTAACCTTATTGGCTAAAGTGCTTGTATTAGTTTGATATTAAATTGTTGTGAGTCAGCCAAACTTGAATTTGGTTGTTAAAGATTTGCAAAATATTTTTCTAATGAATCCACAAACTCACCAATATGAATTCCATCTACAAATGAGTAATACACCTGTACATATATTGGCAAGTTTTTACCTGAATTTCTTTTGGAAATATGTGTATATGTTATCCACAACATAGGGTAACAATGGGAAAATATCATTTCATAGTAATACTGTGAAATAAATAGGTTTCCTGTTCATTTGTAACTTTCTTAGTGTCGACACAGCATTATCAAAGTTTATTCATCTTAGGAACATTCACCACTTTGTCTAAATTCTGATAAAACGCATTTACTGATTTATTTTATAACCGGTCAGGATTTTCTCTCATAAAAATAAATTCCGCTACAGAGCGGTCATATGTTTTAATGTGTCCAAACAACCAGTCAATCACATTTTTCTGTACAAGTTCACTGAACTGATCCGTTGGTCCTTCATAATCCTTAAGGTATTCATACAGTTCCTGAATTGTCTTTTTAAACTCTTCATGTTTTTCGTGATGCATTTCTCTCTCTGGATAACCAGCGTTTTCCTGAAGCTTTTCCTCTTCTTTGAAATGAAAGTTAGTATACTCATCCAAATAATCCAGCATTTTGATTGCTTTTACCTTGCTGTCGCCATTTTGACAGGCAGTTAAAAAGTTTTGGATACGGTCAATCAATTCTTTATGCTGTGTATCAATAGTTTTATTTCCTGTAATTAAATTATCATCAAAGGTAATATTTAAATCGTAAGTCATAATCTGGTCTCCATTTCTTTTATATATTCTCTTGGAATTATTTGTGTCTATCAGTTTCATATTAGCATTATCTGCTTAGTCTTCTACAGGAACAAAAACATCTTTTCCCAATCCACAGAGTGGACATACCCAGTCATCTGGAATATCCTCAAATGCAGTTCCTGGAGCAATACCTCCGTCTGGATCTCCTACTGCCGGATCATAAATATAGCCACATGTTCCACATTCATATTTTTTCATAGTCATTTTCTCCTTTTCCTGTTGATTTATTTTTGTTACTAGATTTCCACCGTATTTTTCAGTGTTTTGTCTCTTTGTTTTCTACATCTAAATTATACATAATAATTTCACTATTTTCAATAACAGTAATTGTTATTATTTTATATTTTCAGATCTAGTCATGTCTGCATCAACTATTACGCAACAAGTAGGTTCTACACGATTTCTGAAAACATAGCAGTGCATTGCTCTTTCTCATGCAGCATCATTTATTACCATATATTCATCCAAATTCTGTTTGGTAAAACATTCATTTCACATAGGCACAGTATACCACATTTTCTGTGCCTATGCGATAATATTTAATGCTTCTTCCGATATGAACTCATCCTCTCCACAGAAACCTCCGGATAGAAATAAGTAAGAATCGTTGCTTTCGGAACTCCTGCAGCTAATGCTTTCTTCACTTCTTCTTTCTGCTCCGGTGTATACGACCAATGCAACATTCGATTTGTGATTGTATCCTCCCACTTAGGCTTTTCCCTCTCAGGATTCCTCACAGGCTTAGCTCCAGCACTTCCATTAGAAGCGTTATCACTTTCTGCAGCATCAGACTTGCCTCATTTAAAGAGCCAACACTTGCAAAATGCACATTGATAGGTTTTAAATCTGACCTTAGATTGACCACACACACTACTTCCCTGTCAAACTGGCACATACAGTCTCCCATGACAGCAGCTATATCCGCCGGATTATTAAAGGTGTGCTCCGAATAAATCGGAGCATCCTTTACAAGTCTTACCGAAACCACATCAAGCTTGAAGTCATTCTTCTTTGGCATCAGACACCGCCTCCTCTCCAAACTCGACACGGATAACAAAGTCACCTTTCTGGCTATTTATGAGAGCAATGAGTTCTTCCATTGTAAGTTCCTGCTCCATAGCTGCCTCCTATCTGGACTTTTCCTTCGCGTCATATACAAGGGGAGGTTCTGCAACGATGCCATCAAGTCTCTTGTTTGGTGTATCAGTTGCAAGGGTGAGTTTTCTTAAATCCTTATCATAGTGATATACCTGATTGGAAAGTCTCTCATCCAAAGACACCTCCTGCATATTTACCTCGACTACCATCTGTGCTAGCATCTCAGGGCTTCCCATATCTGAAGATACTGCAATAACCTCATGCACGCTCGAAGGGAGAATATAAAGGTCACTCTCTAAACTCTCTGCCAGCTCATGAAGCTCATTCTCATAAAGCATGGATGCTGCGCCATTGATACCCTTTTCATTGGAAATCACCCACATCGTCTGCTCCGGTGGAATCTCAGCTATCATCATCTCTGCGATCTCCTGTGGCATCCCATCCCTTGCGAACATTTCTTTCATAATGTCATTCATGCTACGAACGACAGGTGGGAAGAGTCTTCTTGTGTTTTCCGCTGCACACTTAAAGAGCTGTTCCTCGCTCATTCCAAGTCTTTTCGCAAATTCATTTGTAATTTTTGAACTCTGCACCGCATCCTTATCTGCACTGATTATTACCTTATACACAATAGAAAGATCCTGGAACTCTCTGTGCGGCACCTGTTCCAAAAATGTTTTATTCTGCTCTGTATTGATGAGCTGGAATACAATCTTCTCGTTAGCATCCCTCATAATGCTGTCCACATCAACAACCGGAGTCTGCTCATATGCCCTTTCCATGAAGTCACATGCAGCCATAAGTGTTTCCTCAAGATCGCCACAGTCCTGATACTTCTTATACATGTCATTGATATAAATCGTAGGTGAAATGTTCCTGCCTTCTTCTCTTAAGATGATGCCATCAAGAGTCACATTTACCTTTTCCACTGGCTCTGCCACAAGCTCCATTCCTTTGAATTTCTCAGGCATATAATCCATAAACTTTTCTTTTACTACTTCCTTAAAAATCTCGT
>ERZ773221.1198-NODE-1198-length-25786-cov-5.766974_pt1 | contig 25786 bp, 22 predicted proteins | sample MGYA00580994_ERZ773221 | MGnify/ENA primary metagenome ERZ773221 (study PRJEB29015, sample SAMEA2737758) | human gut metagenome | biome: human gut; feature: human-associated habitat; material: faeces | place: China | collected 2012 ... | reverse complement strand
TTCCACCTCACGATGGACACCCTTGGTCTTGGCTATATCCTTCCCACTACTAGGGTGGATTAGGGACTCTCACCCATTAGAAACGTGCGCCGCTAGGCACACTATAATAAAAACCATCCGAACACAAAACTTCGGATGGTTAAATACTAATAATATTATTATTATTTTTGCCTCCATGCAATTTTAAAATTTATCATAAATCCTATTTACATATATTATATCGGTAATCTAATTTAATAGTTTAGCCTATTTAACAACACAACTTTGTTATATAAATTGCAGCTAAATGAATAACTTGTCCATATTGAATATTTCTTATATTCCCTGCGCTTTAAACTTATAATATTCCTTTATATATGTCTAACTTGCTTTTATATATTTTATCTAACAGTTCATAATCTTTTGACACTTCAATTCCTAATGCTTTTTTGTAATATCGTTATATATTCTTAACTCATAAAATCTTTTGTCAAATCTTTCTATTTCATAGATTATTTCATCAATCTTAATTATCAATATTTCTACTACATCAGAATCTATTGCTATTGCCCAAAACAAAAAAGTACCATGACAGAATAATATATCTATTTTCAGTTGATGTTATAGCATACATTACTTTCATCAGGTTTCTTGCTATCCCAATGCGCTCTATCATAATTTCATTTTATATTCAGCATTCTTATTCACCAATTCTTTTCTTTGCTGTATTTTTTCCATTTTCTTAACTACACTTTCAAATTCTGCATATACTATTTCTGTTTTTCTATCTTCTCGTCTATATCTTATATAATCATAAAATTGATGATATATTCTCACCATTACATCTCCATACAATCTCTCAAACACATCAATATCATAAATTCCTATATTCACTCCTGTACACAAAAATTCAAGTTTATTAAAATAATCCTTTATAAGAACAACCATATCCTTATTTGCTTGTAATTCATCATTGGATATTATTTTCTTTCCATATATTTTATATATAACACTATTATATTCATGAAATTCATCTTCTCGAACCTTAAACGCATCCAGTGTATTCTGTTTTATCTGTCTGTCATTTAATATAATTTCAATTTTCTTAGATTGCCTAAATTCAAATATTGCTATTATCACACCAATACATGTTATAACATCTGTAATTAACTGAATTATATCCATCAAACTACCCATGTATTCTCCCCATTTCCTATTGCTTTGTATATAGTATACAACTTTGTATATTGGTTGTGCAATAACATACGACAATCAACACCAGAAAATATCTATATATCTTTTATTACTTTGTCATAAATGCCACATAATCAACTTTTTTACCATATATTCCTGAAACTGCTTAAAATACATTATAACCCAAAATATTATACAAGGAGATTTTACAATGATTAATTTACATCAACTTATGAAAAACTATATTGAACACTGTGAGGCAAACAAATGCCTGGACAAGAAAACCCTGAAAGCTTATAGAACTGATTTAAAACAGTTTTCTGAATATTTGCCTGTTACAGTTATTTCCGATATAACCCCGGATTTTATTGAGAATTATATTGCCTTGCTCAATAAAAAATACCAACCTAAAACTGTAAAACGAAAAATTGCTTCTATCAAGGCTTTTTTCCATTTTTCAGATTATAAAGACCTATTAACTGTAAATCCTTTTAATAAATTACAAATCCAATTCCGAGAGCCTGTAAAATTACCCCGTACTATCCCTCTACATACTATAGAAATATTTCTCTCAACTATCTATTCATATCAAAAAAAGGCAAAAACACTTTACCAGCGCCGTAATGCACTCCGTGATGCAGCTGTTATAGAATTGCTTTTCAGTTCTGGAATACGTATATCTGAGTTATGTGCACTACAACCTCAGGATATTAATTTATACGACGGCACTATTCTTATTCACGGAAAAGGAAATAAGGAACGTCGTATACAAATTGCAAACAGATCCGTTCTGCATGTTCTAAATGAATACTATAATGAATTTTACAATCAAATTCAAAACTGTAATTATTTTTTCGTGAATCAGAAAGGAACCCCATTGTCTGATCAGACCGTACGAAGAACAATCAACAAATATGCTGACCTGGCTGCCATTAATCTACACATTACTCCACATATGTTCCGCCATACATTTGCAACGTCTTTACTTGAAGCTGATGTTGATATCCGTTATATCCAGGAAATGCTAGGTCATAGTTCTATTAACATTACAGAAATTTATACACATGTCGCCGTTGCTAAACAACGGGATATTCTTTTAAATAAACATCCAAGGAAGGATTTTAATATATAAATGTTAAATTAATCCTCGCAAGTTGTAGCAACTCATTTTATATATGAAATGGGTTGCTTTTTTATTTAGCAAAAAATATTCTATTTTCCATCATGTAGATTTTCCACTTGCAATCATTTATTGTCCCACAGTAAGATAAGCACTTCTGAAGTCAGCTCTTATTAAACTTGCATCGTAAAAATTAACAGCTGTTAAATCTACAACCACAAAACTTACATCAATATAACACTCATAACACTTAAACTCTTTATCCCTCAAACTCAATCTCCTCATTAACCTTTTCATGAAGATTAATTCTGTTTTGAATATCAAGTTTATTTACAAGCCAGCCATTCAGATGACAGTTTCTGATAAATTCTTCTATCCGGTTGACACCATACATTTCCTTTAATGTCACAACAACGCCAAAACGCAGTCCCACACCATCTTTGTAGTCCAATCTGTTGTTGGTTTTAATCTCCATTCCCCAGTTTTTATTTCTATATGATCTCTTGGGAATTCTTTTTTTATTAATAACCTCAGATATATATTTCACATTATCCCATTTACGGAATCTTTCTCGTGCCTCACCCTCAAGAATAAAGTTTTTCTCTCCGTCCAATGTTTCATCCAGATTCTGCTTATCTGAATTAATCTCATTGAGCATGCCATTATCTTTTATTCTGCCAAAATGAAGGTTAAGTTCTGTATTTGTGTAATCAACCCCCTGTGCACGGTCACATATTGGAAAATAACACATTGTTGCCCTTGTAAAATACGGATAATAATTATCCTTAAGTGGTATTGGAAAATAGTAATTATATGTATTCCATTTTTCACTGACATCTGTTACCAGAAATTTAATCTCATCATCCTTCGTCTGGACAATATCTTCAATTCTTATAGGTACAATACCATGTCCATAAAGCGCTACCTCTTCAGGTCCAGGTGCTTCATTCCACCCCCTTGCAGCATCTATAATCAAAGCTTTTGCAAGTTCCCTGTTTAACCCTAATATATCTATCAGATATGATAGCTTTCTTGCAATCCATGGTGCTGCAAAGGACGTTCCTGCAACATTAGCCTCTCCGAGTGGTTCGCATACACGTATATACTGTTCCTCACTGCCACCATAATAACTTACATCCGGTTTTGCAAAAAAAGAAAGTGCCAGACCTTTTCTTGAATATCGTGTAGATAAACCACTCTTTGTTACCGCATTTACAACCATGCTGTTAATAGAATCAGCTGGTGAACCTATTTTTACAACATCAGTATTAGGCTTATTGGTTCCTGCCACTACGAATATAACATCATTTTCATATTGTATCTGATCTAGAACAGCTCCCTCTGCTGAAATAAAATTATCATTTATTTCCTGATTACTTCCTAATGAAATATTCCATACTTTTATATCTTTATTTTTCTCAACAATACTTTTTATAAATTTTATAATTCTGAATGAAGAGAATTGGGCACCAGCTGCCACACCAAAATGTCTGACCCTGAACCGCCCACATCCATCATCAAGCCATGGATTCAGCTTTGGTCCATCTACTATGATTGATGATACAGCTGTTCCATGACGATAATCATCTGAAGAAACTGGAAGTCTGTCATCTATCATTTGGTGGTATTCAACCCATTCGCCAAAATATACTCTTTCATCAAATAGTGTATCAATAACTCCTATAACAGGTTCATATTCCGGAGCTGGAATCGTTACCTGCTGTTCTTCATACCTGTCAATAAAATCTTCTGGCGATAACTCTGAAAGATTTTCAGTTGACATTGCAACAAGATATGGTGCTTTTTCATATAACAGATTCAATTGATTTACATCCAGATAAACTGTTCTATTATCTAGCACTCTGGCTGATAAGATATCAATTCCAATACTTTTAAATATTTTTTTAATATCTACACCTGTATCGTATATTGTAATAATGCTTTCTTTATCGTGCTTATTAGCCAATTCAACATCAAAATCTTCAATATATGATACATCTGCTATAATCCGTCTTAACAGCGACTTACTCAGATTTAATTCTTTATAATCTATTGAATCAAATGTTTTACAATTATCAAATATTTCCTTAGAAATCACACCTTCAAAGTATAATCTTAAAACATTCTCGGTCTTGTATAATAAAGCAATGCTCTTATCTATATCAGATAAATCTAAAAAATATGTTATAATATGCTTTGTTTTATCTGAATTGAATTTAGCACCAACGATCGCATAATTTGATTTTTCCCCTTTGAATATTCCTGCAATTCTGTTTGTTTTAGCTACTATCTTGTTATAGTACACACTAATTAATGCCCCATTAAATGGCTGATTTTCGTTTTGCCAGAAGTTCTTTAGTTGATTCAGTCTTTCTATCAGTCGCAAAATATGCTCACTTGTAACTGTTATCTTGCTATTCATGGCAGCACCGCCACCTCCACCAGTCTTTGCAGCCTGTTCAAAACGTTTTCCCTTTAATTCTAATACATTATTCATTCCATTTCTCCTCCCAATGTAAGCAAATTTTTCAATAATATCAATTTCTATTGCCACATGTTTTTAATTAATTTATTCATTTAGCTTTCTCGACACACTACTTTTAGACTCTCCCTTAAGTTTTTCTATTTCACGCACAGAAAAACCCATTTTATGCAGCTGTGAAACATCTATTTCATCAACATTACCTATCATACTATTAAACAGCCTTCTAAGATAATCATTTTCTGAATTCACATCACTAAATGCAAGTGAAGTTTTTATTATATTTTTGAGTTCTCCAGGATATGGTATTTTCTCTGCCACATTCATTATTTTTCTAAACAAACGTATATCCTTTGATATTCCTTTGAAATTCTTAACAAATGAAGTAAAATAATATTCTGCAACCTCTATTAAGTCTTCTTTAGTATAGCGGTCAAAATTAATAACCGCATCAAATCTTCTAACTAAAGCTTTATCAAAACTGGAAAATAAGTTGGTTGTTGCAATGATAACAATCTCTTTATTCAAATCTGTCAAACGATCTAATTCCTTTAAAATAACCGATGTTGCCCTTCCCATTTCACGCACATCATTACTATTTATACGATCTAATGCTATAACATCAATTTCATCAAATAATACAACCACTTTATCTGGCTGTGGAAGCATATTTATTTCATTGAAAAGTGCTGCAATATTCTTATTAGTCTGCCCAAGCTTGCTATCAATAAGATTTTCAAAATCTACATAAAACAATGTTCTGTCAAGTAATCTTGCAACCTGTTTAACAGCTTCTGTTTTTCCACTTCCTGGCATTCCTTCAAATAAAAATTTATTAATACCAATATTATGATTCACTGCATTAATGATTCCTTTTATGTCATCTGATATTGCCGATGGCAGATACAACGGCTGAACTGTGCTTGTTTCTATTTGTTTTAAATATTCACTTTCAAAATCTCTCCCCTGTGGTGTGTATAGATTGGATTCGGCAATCAAGCTCATAATATACTCAGCAAGCTGGTCATCCCCAATACTATCAAAATATCTTGCAATATTAATAGCTTCATTTCTAAAACCATTTTCATTCCTTTCAACATGATATTTAATCAGATTTAAAACATTTTGCTTTTTCATATTACGGGGTTCCTTTCTATATTACAGATAAATTTAATATGCTTATATTCATTATGATATTATATTTTGGGACAAAAGTCAATATTATGGGACATTTTATATCCATTCAACATTTTACAGTGAACTTTTAAACACAACTCTTCTCATAAAACGCCAAAAAACCACCCGAATCCTAACGATTCGAATGGCCTGTATATTATATGTATTATTATATATTATTTATACAGCGTAATACGCATTATCAAATCAATATATCAGCTTATCACCTCAAATCCACAACCCACACCTGCTATAATCAACCGTTATCTTTTTATCCATAAATGAATCACTATCACCATTCTGTGTATAGTAATCTATTAAATCCATTATATCCTTACATACATTTCCCTGATTACTATATAATTTTTTACCATTATCCATAACAGACTTATATTTATCTGGATTATTCATTACATTTTCAACTGTCTCCCTAAGTTCAGCTTTCCTGCATTTTATTACATAATCCATAGTGACATCAGCACATCTCGGTGGATTTTTATCAGGTATCAGCCAGTCAGTTACTGCAACACTTGGTTTTCCCAACATAAGAGCCTCTGCCATTACATTGGATTCATCTGACACTACCATATCACACATCTCAAGTGCAACCATGATACTTTCTTCACTTTCAATATAATAAAGATTATCTAATATACCTTCATGCATTTTCCTCATTTCATTGATGCTATCCGTTACCCAGCTATAAGACTCCGGCCATGATGCCTGCTTTACAACAAGATTAACCTTAAGAGAGGACAATGCCTTAATAAAATCATCCTCCTTGTTAAAATACTCCCATGAAGGTGCATACAAAATCGTATAATCATATTTCACATTAAACTTTTTCCTAAGCTCTTGTGTTCTTTGCTTTATTCCTTCATCATATACAATATCACTTTTGGGATAACCAAGTTCATATGCACCTATTCTTGGATTGACATAATCCATACATGCACATTGTTTTAAACGTTCTGACCATGATACTCCGGGCAGAATACCTACGTCAAACTTTGACCATCTTTCTATTTCCCATATATTAGGCCATCTATTATGTCCCTGCGCCATATCATGTAATAATATCATTGAAAACCGGGAATTCTCTGGGTAACACACATGCTGGCAGTATATTCCAATTTCTGCTTTTTCTTTAATATTTTCTGTATATTTAACTGAATATCCTCTTTTTACTGCTTCATCCCCAATAGGTTTTACGTTATAATATTCACCTTTATCTGTATATATAAATGTGATACACTTTGCTATATTTTTATTATTATATACTTCCTTTAATTCCTCAGATGACAGAACTTCTCCTCTAACCCTTTCGCCTACCTCTTCATACACATCTGGCATAATATCCTGTATTAATGTATAAAAAGCTTTTCTGTCCTTATTATATTTTTGTTTGTCATAACCAATTTTTAATGATAATAATCCCTCATTAATATATGCCATATTTGCATTCATTAATAACTGGAATAACAATGCCAACCTGTTAATCCTGTCTGAATTATAACAAGGTTCCTTCACATCTACATTTCTTATGTATTCTGTTGACACCATTATGCTTGATAACGAACCATATATATTGTCATTACAAATAATACTCTGCTCTATTATTTTATATCCTGAGTAAAATTTGTCATTCATTATATTTTTATACACAATATCTGGATGAGCAATTACAGTATCAGAATTTATATACTGCCATGAAGCATTTATTATCTGAATATCTTTATACAATTCCAGCCTCCACACAGACTTTGATATCTTAGATGGACTGCATATAGCATTATTTTCAAGAAACGTTATGTATTTACTGTCTGTATTCTTCATATAATCAATAATATCTTTATAATTATCTTCTTTAGTTGTCATGACAATTTCATAATTGTTATAATTCTGTTTTTTAATAAAATTGTCTACTACCTCATCTTCACAATTCATACATATAACAGACACCTTCGGACCATAATTATATAATATGTCTTTGTATTCTTCTATGAATTCATCTGATATATATACCTTCCCATACATTACAAATGCATCATATGCCTCATTGTAATTATCCTGTTTTAAAAGATTTATTATAATATCCTGCATTTCTTTTTTATATTCTTTATTATCCATAACATATCCTCTATATATAATATTTATTAACCATAAACGACAAGCCATCCGAACCATAACGGCCCGAATGGCTCTCACTGTCAAATACTAACATCCTGTATCATAACCGGCTTCTTATCATTACGGCACCTTTGCGCAACTGAACTTGCATCACCATAATATGCATCACACACCTCTATTGCTACGCGGAGTTCGTTATTTGCTACAATATAATCCCTGTACTTATCTTCTATATCCTTATAAGCCACCAGCAGTCTCTCATCTTCTGTGCTTAGAATATCTTTCATATCACCTTCAAACGAAAGCATACATACAACATTATCTTTATTTTCCATAAATACATCCATAGCTCTATGTATTTTAGATGCCATATCTATGCCATATTCCAAGAAACCGTTAATACCTATATAGTACAATATTATCTTTTTATAACTTCCATCCGGCTTTTTTAATCTTTCCTTCCATATATCTGACAACTTGTATATACTACTTACAACTTTAATATCATCCAGCCACTTATATCCATAACCTTGTATTTTCAAATTCCATTCTTCCTTAGATTCATCTCCAAAAAAGTCTGTTAATTTCTTTACATAAAGTTCTTTCATCGCCTCCGACTGTACAATAACTTCATCAGCATATATTACTCCCGGCATTGTTACATATGCATACATACTTCGATATGCTCTCATATCATTTTCATCTATCTCATCAGTCTTAAAGTAAGGAATATAGGTAAGCTTGTCTGTATACAACGCAAGTGTTTTCGCATAATAATCAGGATGAACCGTTCCTGCCATATTATTACCATCATATGGATTCTGAATAATAATCTCGTCTGGCATATCCTCTTTATAATCGTATTCTTTGTATGAGGTTATATTTATATAATCCGGATAACTATCAGTATCTATATACTCCTCCGCATTTCCATCATAATTTTTATAATAATAAGGCACTGGCACAACCTTTACTTCCACATCCTGCTTTTTATTATATTCATTCCACAAACCATCCATCATATACCACAGACTTGCCTTATATGGCATAAACACCACTTTTTTAACTCCATTATTTTTTGACGTGTGTTTTCTAATGCAGTTAATATTTCTCCTGTCACTAATCAGCTTCTTATAATTCTTATAATCAACATATGTGTCATGATATCCCCACAGTTCTAATCCTGCATCTGTCTTTAATATATCAACCTGTCTTATATAGAATGGATAATTATGTGAATCCCATGTATGAACCAGTTTCATATAGTCCCCATATTTTTTCTTTAATATACTGTCATAAGCATATGGAACTGGTATATCTATATTCTCGAAAGGAAGTCTTATTGATTTTTGATAATATTCTTTAGGGAGCTTATAACTTCTATTATCAACCCATATTGCCATTATTGTAATATACTCTGACTCTTCTTCTGTATATAATGAACTAAGTCGGTCTATAAGCACATTCATCTGTTGGACAATATCTTTATTTCTATCTATATTAATTCCGCATAACTGTTCAACTTTCTGAATATGCTCCTCAAATATATCCAGAATTTCCTTTGTTGCCTCCGTATCCATAGCATTTACTTCACGTCCAAACTGTGCTACATCATTTACTATCTTTATAAGCTCACACTGAAAGTCATCATCTTCTTTTGTTGGTGCTATAAAGTCAAGTGGAAATATATCTAAACCTACAGAAAAAGGAAATCCATTATATTTTTCAAGATACGCTTTATCTAATCTTATAGTCCTTCCGCTTATTATTCTTGTAAGCATATTATCATTTTCTTTATCACTATTAATATTAAATAACTGGTATCCCTCTGACATCTCTTTTTCTGCAATCTGCAAAAATCTGTTATAATCCTGTCTTTTCATACAGATATCCATATCATCATCCCAAGGAATATATCCATGATGACGTACTGCACCTAATAGTGTTCCCCATTCTGCAAAGTATTGTATATTATGCTTACGGCACACCTCATCTACATCTTTAAGCACTTCAAGCTGCGCTGCCCATGCATGCTTTATATCCGATGGTACATAGAAACCATCTCTTACCTCATCCTCAAAGTAACTTTTATCCAAATTCATTCATAATCTCCTGTTAAAACACATTTGTCTAAAATAAAAGCCAATGACTGACTTTGCAATCATTGGCCAAAAATATCTTATAATATAATCAATTACTGTAAAAGTGATAATACACCCTGTGTCTGCTGATTAGCCTGTGCAAGCATAGACTGACCTGCCTGCTGTAATATATTATTCTTGCTATACTCAACCATCTCTGTTGCCATATCTGTATCACGGATACGTGATTCTGCAGCAGCTGTATTCTCACTTGTTGTATTAAGATTATTGATTGTATGCTCTAATCTGTTCTGAATAGCACCAAGCTTAGCTCTCTGAGCTGAAACTGATTCTATAGCCTTCTGAATCTTACTCATAGCTTCACCAGCTTTTGAATTGCTTTTTACATCAAGCTTGCTTACGCCTATTGATGCTGCATTCATCTGACTAATTGATATAGTAAGTGTCTGTCCTTTATTAGCTCCTACCTGAATATACTTTCCCTTGAAACTTCCATCAAGAAGATTCATTGTATTAAACTGTGTTGTCGACTGAATTCTGTTAATCTCTGATGTGAGCTGATCCATCTCTGCCGATATAGCTGTTCTATCTACTGATGTATTAGTATCGTTAGCTGCCTGTGTAGCAAGCTCATTCATTCTTTGCAGAATTGAATGTGTTTCATTAAGGGCACCTTCTGCTACCTGAATAAGAGATATACCATCCTGTGAATTAGAAGCTGCCTTATCAAGTCCTCTAATCTGACTTCTAAGCTTTTCTGATATTGATAAACCAGCAGCATCGTCAGCCGCTCTGTTAATCTTATAACCTGATGACAGTTTTTCTGTTGACTTGGACATTGCCTCTGTCACTGTACCTAACTGTCTATTAGTATTCATTGATGAAAGGTTATGCTGTACAACCATATTATAATCCTCCTTGATTATGTAATCCTATAAATATATAAAATTTAATCCTCTTTATTTTATATCGGATTCTTCTGTAATTAATTAATAAGCTTTTGCATTTTCTTACATATTTTTTTATAATTACATGTGTATTTTATACTATATTTTAACAAATTGCAATCACGGAGGATATTGTAATGAAGCTTTCTACTGATAACACGAATGATAGTTCGACTAAATATACATACACTATTGATTTTCTTGTTCCATATGGCTCACATGGCGGCATAGAATCAGTCCTTAATGACACTGCTCTTTCATTATTGCAACAAAATATACGTGTACGTGTAATACAGCTTAGCAAAGCCAGCAACCGCTGGGTTCATCCTGATATTGAATTCTATACTATATCCCAAAGCACCCCTTTAAATGATGTTACTGAATATATTCCTCTTTGCAAGCAATATCTTATATCATTGGGAGCACCTGATATTATAATTGCCACACCTTTTCCTATGCTTACAATGTTTATAAAACTAGCACTGTTAGAAACTAATATGACAAGTAAAATAATAAGCTGGCTGCATGCTCCAATCAAAGCATATGATGATAATGCTGCTGGTGGACCAGAGTGTCTTAATTATGCCAACCTTGTACTTGTACTAAGCATGTCGAATTATCATATAATACACTCATTTAATCCGGATATTAATATAAGGCTGGTTAAAAATCCGATTGATATTGATTCCTTACATTTCTATTCTCATTACAATACAAAAAGCAGGAATTTATATTATATAGGAAGACTATCTCAGGAAAAGAATATATCATTAATTATTAATGCTATTTCTAACACAACTGATAAATGGGAACTTACAATAATAGGCGATGGAAATGAAAGAAATTCTCTTGAAGATTTAACAAAGAAACTGAATCTTATAGACCAAATCCACTTTACAGGATGGCAGCCCAGACCATGGGACTATGTACAATCACCTGCTGCTCTGATTATAGCTTCAGAGTATGAAGGTTTTTCTCTTGTATGTTATGAGGCACTTGCCAGTGGAATACCTGTTATATCCACAAAAGTAGATGGAGTTGTCGATATCATATGTAATGGAGCTAATGGCTATCTATACGACTCACAGAATGAACTTACTGATATATTGAATTATATGGCTCTACATTCCATTCCCGATTTTAATCCAACAGAATGTAGAAATGCTATTCTTCCATATAACAAACCGGATGTTCTTAATGATATTACAAACACTATATTATCTATAATATGATTGTCAGAAAACTCAAATGGTTCTAAACTTTCCCTCACCCCTTGACAAAGAACCACAAAGAGCCCAAATATCAAATAAAAAAGAGCGGCAAGCCGCTCTTTTTATTATAGTAGTAATAATAATTAGCCGAGAAGTGAAAGAACACCCTGATTCTGCTGATTAGCCTGTGCAAGCATAGACTGTCCAGCCTGCTGAAGGATGTTGTTCTTGCTGTACTCAACCATCTCAGAAGCCATATCTGTATCACGGATACGTGATTCAGCTGCCTGTGTATTCTCGCTTGTTGTATCAAGATTGTTGATTGTGTGCTCAAGTCTGTTCTGAATAGCACCAAGCTTAGATCTCTGTGTAGATACTGATTCAATAGCCTTCTGAATCTTGCTCATAGCTTCACCAGCTACTTTGTTGCTAGATACCTTAAGACCTGATACACCAATTGAACCAGCATTCATCTTTGATATAGAAATGCTGATTGTCTGTCCCTTTAATGATCCAACCTGAAGATCACCTTTGAATGAACCATCAAGAAGATTCATTGTATTGAACTGTGTTGTTGACTGAATTCTGTTGATTTCAGATGTTAACTGATCCATCTCTGCTGAGATAGCTTTTCTATCAACTGATGTATTAGTATCACTGGCTGCCTGTGTAGCAAGTTCATTCATTCTCTGAAGAATAGAATGTGTCTCATTAAGAGCACCTTCAGCTACCTGGATAAGTGAAATACCATCCTGAGCATTAGATGAAGCCTTGTTAAGACCTCTAATCTGGCTTCTCATCTTTTCTGAAATTGAAAGACCAGCTGCATCATCACCAGCTCTGTTAATTCTATAACCTGATGATAACTTCTCTGTAGACTTCTGTAATGAGCTTGTAATTGTACCCATCTGTCTGTTAGTGTTCATTGCTGAAAGATTGTGTTGTACTACCATAATAATTTCCTCCTTGAATTCTTGGTGGCTTCCTTGCCACCCATTAATTTTGTTTCAGGATTATTTCCTGTTATTTATTATATCGGACATTCCGTCATTAACTTTAGTCCTAATATAAACTAATTTATAAAAAATATGAGGCTATTTTTTCTTATCCATAAACTGAGGTTCATTACTTACTCTGCTCATATTCTGATAATACTTATTAGCCATACTCACACTACGCTTCGCAGTCTTTGTTTCCTCTCTGAGCTGACGAAACTTTCTTTCTATCTGTAACTTGTTCCTTGATTCCTGTGCCTGTATAGTTGCACTTAATGATGATACTTCCCTGATAAGCTCCTGAAGTCTTTTTATGTCATCCTTATAATTCTGCTTATACATCTGGATATCGTCCCTGACTCTGTCATATATTGACTGAAATCCATCATCCAGTGAATTCAGAATATCTATACAAGCTGACTTTTCTTCCATATTCTTCTGAAATATATCGCCATCAAATTCTTTTTCCTGAAGAATATTCTCCTGTTGAATATTATAATCAACTATATCTTGTAAGACTTTTTTCTTCTTTTCAAGACTATCTATCATTATCTGAAGATAATTCTTTGTTTCCATATGCATCCTCAACTTTGAAATCTGTAACTGCTGTTATAAGCTTACACATTGTAATTACTTACTTCCTGCACGCTTCATAACTTCTTTCCAGGTATCACGCATACCTCTTAACTCATTAGTCGCCTGTTCAAGAATCTCTAAGTCCTTTCTCATATTGGCATCAACTAATAATCCATATATATACTTATAAAGCTTATCAAAATCTTCTGCTACAGGATACTTATGGTTAAGTGTTGCCTGAAATTCTTCTATAATCATCTCTGCCTTAACAATATTCGTGTGAGCCTTTTCCATATCATTCTTCTCTATCGCAACTGCTGCTATATTACAAAACTTAATAGCTCCTTCATAAAGTAAAAGCGTAAGTTCTGCTGGTGATGCAGTTAATACCTTATTGCGATTATACTGTTGAGCCATATTCTGATTATATATCATAACTTATCCTCTCCTGATGCTTCTACATCCTTGTATTCAATCTTCTGGTGTTGTACAAATACATCCATATATATGTACAACACCAGACTAACATCTAAATAAATATTCCAAATAATATTATACATTAATTGCCAGTTAATTCAACTAAAATCTTATACAAGAATTGTATACATATATCTATATCCTATATAAGAGCACTAATATAATTAATATTATTATAAACTGTATTATCAGCTTCCAAACAGACCTGATAAAGATGATGACTGCGAATTAAGCTTTGCAAGTGCTGACTCCATCGCTGAGAACTTACTGTAATAATAGTCCTCCCAGGTTGTAACCTTATCGGCAGCTTCACTTATCTTTGTGTTATACTCAGAATACTGTGTGTTCATCTGCTTATCATTATAAACCGTGTATATACTGCTTACTGATGATGCCGCCATCTTATTTCCAAGATCTGTATACACCTTTGTACATAACTGTGAAAAGAATGAAACTACGGTTTCAGGGTCGCTTGCTATTGCTGCTCTTAACTTATCATCATTACCTGATGTTGATGTATCGTCCTTATCACCATCTATATGATACACACCTTTTTCATTTTCGCCTGCTGTAAAATAACCAAGTGTAGCTATACCAAAGCTTGCAAGCGAATAGCTCTTGCCATTAATAGTAAAAGAAGATGCCATATCGTTCTTCAAAGTATTAATAACACTATTAAGAGTACTATCTTTTCTAAGAAGTGAATCCTTTATCTTAGTCTCCCACTTCTCAACCTCTGTATCAGACATAGCATCTTTTTCATCATCTGTTAAAGGTTCATATCCTTTCGAGCTGTCAGCATTATAAGCCTCATCCATTGACTTTATAAGCTTATTGTACTCTGTAAACATATCCTTAATAGATTTATATATGGCATCCACATCCGTATCTGTTGTAATCGTAACTGGATTATCATCTCCTGTTACTTCTGTTGCCTGAATAGTAAGTCCATTAATGGAAAAAGTACTTGTGTTACTTGTAAACTCCGCTCCATTAAGCTTTATTTTAGCATCTTTACCATCAATTTTTACTGCATCAGAAGAATAACCATCTGATGCATATGAAGAAGCTGCTTCTATTTTACTTTTAAGTCTTACCTCTGCATCATTCTTTGCAGTCTCATTAGTGCTTGTTACTTCTGCTAATACTTTTTCATTGGAAGCATCTGCCACAGCTTCACCTGTTGCATCATCAATAGTTACATAATCTGCTGTTTTTGACATAACGTCTGTATACTTATTATAATCAGATAGCATCGCCTTATAGCTTGTCAAATTCTTGTTATCCGAAATATATTCATTATATAAGGCTTCGTCATCTTCTTTCATTTTATTGGTATCATATACAGGATTTCCATCAGAATCTTTTACAACATTGCCTTCGTCATCTTTCTTTAAATATGCAACATACTTATTAGCACTAGAATTAACATTATTTAACTTATCATCTAGTTCATTTATTTTGTTTTGCATATCTTCAGCTGAAGTCCAAACACTTGTATCATCTTCTGTCAGTAATAATAATGCTTTTTTAGCTTCATTATATTTATCTGCATAGCTTTTAGCTACTTCATCTGCTGTAACCTTAGTATACATAGATTCAAGTTCAGCATTATAATCAGCATTTCCCTCTTGTAAACCAGCAAGCCTTTCATATTCTTTTGCTTCTTTAGAATCCTTAGCTGGCTTAGCAAGTAATCCAAGTGACTTAAGTGAATTTCTTCCATCTGAATCATTTACAGTAATACTAAAATCACCTGCCTCTCCAGAAGTCTTGGAACTAATAAAAAATCTCTGGTTATTTTCATCAAAACTTGACTGAACTCCAGCATCCTTTAACTTTGCTACAAACTGATTCACTGTCATATCTTCTGTTAAATCAATATTACTTGACTTTCCATTAACTGACACTGTTATACTGCCCTGTGCTGTACAATCTTTAATATCTGACAACTTGCTTGATCCTGTAACCTTACTACCATCACTTGATGAAATAGTACCACCCGTAAGATAACCTGATGATGCAAGCTGATTTACTACAAGCTTCTGTGTTCCACTAACAGCACTTGAACTTGCCGTAACTGTAGCCACACTTGAATTAGATACTGTTGACTTTTTAAGACTGTATGCACTAGACATTCTGGCAGCTGATAACTTTCCACTGTAGAAGCTATATATACTTGTATTCATAGTCTTCCACTTTTCCTGCTTCCATGAAAGCTTTGTCTGTGCTTTTACCAGATTATCCTTCTTTGTCTGATATCCTGATACAAGTGCAGTTACAAGTGTATCTGTATCCATACCTGAAACCATACCTGATAATCTTATTGGCATATTTATTATACCTCCAATCTTTATGTGAATATCTCTTATTTCTGCAAACTACCTTGCATAATATACTCTCTTATCTATCTCTTCTCATCCACCATAATACCCGCAAGCTCCCACGCTTTTGCAAGCATCTCCAATGCTTTCTCCGATGGTATCTCTTTAATTACTTCATCGGTATCTTTATCCTTAATCTTAATAGTAATACGATTAGTAGGTTCGTTATATCCAAACTCTGCTACTGTATTATGATTAATAACCTTCTGGATATCCTTAAGCTTCTGAATAGAAGCCTGCTGCTGTTCTTCCTGCTGCTTAGGACTTACATCGGCACCATTGCTGCTTCCATCTGTGTTAGCCTTCTGTGAAGAACTTATCTGCATAACTGCTGCTGTATGTGCTGAGTTATTTACTGAATCCTGCGAATTATTAGTTTCTGATGATGGCTGGACATTTACCTTACTTGCCTGTGCTGCCTGCACTGCCTGACTCTGGTATCCTGCCTGACCACTTATCTTTTCAATTCCCATTATCTTTCACCTCCGTGTGCGTGTATAACAATGTATCTTTAATATTAAACTTTAAGCCTTAGAGAGAAGTCCTTTTCTTTCTATATAATATAGCCGCTATAAATATTCGTATCTATCTGCCCGCATATGTATATATCACTTTAATATATCATCTTTGACAGGTATCTCCCGACTGCATAACTATACCTTCAGCTTTTCAGTTCTTAAACCCTATATCGGCAAGGCAAAGCAAAAAAATAACACCCAAGTCCTAAATATATGCCTATTATTAATATAATACCATACTCAGAAATTGCCCTTACCTGCACTGTTAAGGATTTGTATTTACTTCTTAAAAAGACTATTAAGTGCCGCCACATCTATATTCTGTGAGGCTGCTTCTTTATTAGCATCCTTTATCTGCACATATACTTCTTTTCTATATATAGGAACAGACTTTGGAGCAGCAATTCCAAGCTTTACCTGATCGCCTTTTATCTCGATAACAGTAATTTCTATATCGTCATTGATGATGATTGCTTCATCTTTTTTTCTTGATAACGCCAGCATACTACTCACCCTGCCTTTCCTTGAGTATATGATATATAGGATATTTGACAGCATAATCTTCATTGTCAGCTATAAGCTGTACACCCTTTAATGTGTCCGCATTGACTATAATAGGTGCCTTAAGATTAATTGTCATCTTAGTAAGGTCTTCTGGTACTGTAACTGTGCAGAATACTGCGAGGTTAGCGTTCTTAATATCTCCACCAAGGTTATTAAGAATTTCATCCTCAACTACAGGGTCATATCCCTTCATGATATACTCAGGCTTCATAACCGGAAGTGCCAGTGCCGCCTCGTCAAGTGACTGAAGCCACATAATAGCAGCCTCATCCCCCTTATCCACATCGTATATCAGTGTGAATTGCTTACAATACTCGAAACCTATTATTCCAAGGTCAAATGTAATTATCTTATTATCATCAATATCTACAGTCCCAAACCACTTAGTGTTAACCTGCATATATACCTCCTTGTTTTTGCGAAGCAAAAATCCGAACCCCTCTGGTGAGGAGGGGTATATTTACCTCAAATCAACTAACCTATAAAATCCAGCAATGTCTGCTGTACAACCTTACTTGCCGCAGAAAGTGCTGCATTGTATACAAGCTGTGCTGCTGTATAGTTTACAACTACTTCCTCAAGGTCGATATCTTCATTTTCTGACTTAAGACTTGTAAAGTTAGTCTTCTGCTCTGTAAGTCTTGACTTTGTAAGGTCAAGTCTATGTATTCTGTTACCTACATCGGCCTTTGCATTCGATATCTGTTCCTGATAGCCCTGCATCTGTCCGATACCCTTCTCAAATGCCTTTGTCATCTGGTCCTTTGCAAGGTCGTTCTGCTTGTTAAGTCCCTCAAGTATGTCATCGAGAGCCTTCTGGTCTTCTGTACTAGAATATCTTTCCTCATTTTTCATGCTCTCAATTTTTTTAATCTGATTCTCAATGTCTATGGTATTCTGAACAGCCGCCATAATATCATCTACATTTCTTCCAAGATATATATTAAAGCTTTCACTTGCCTGTGTATTAACCTTTAACTTCTGTGTAAAATTGACATTGTATTCAATATCTTCATCTTTTTTCTGATATACTATGCCAGTAACATTGTCTACACAGTCAAAGTACATAGTTGGGTTAACATCGCCCTTCTTGAAGTTAGACTTATCATACTGTACTGAAAATGAGTTGTTAGTGTATGTATTGTTGTATACATTTTCACCAAGAAGCACTTCTCCAAGCTGTGTATTGATAGCTATCTCATCATCACCCGGCACATAGTTGTCATCAGATGTAAATGTTATATTAACAGGATTACCGCTTCCATCATCAAGCGAAGCTATCGCATTGCCCTGACTATCAACAACACTTACATTAGCAGTTCCATCATCATTCTTTGTCACTGTTGCAACATTGCCACTTGCATCTGTAATCTTAAATGTTCCATCTTCATCCACTTCTGAATAAGCAAGCTGCACCCTGTGAACTGTTGTAACATTAGGTGTTATTATGTTGCCGTTGGCATCCTTTTTTACATTAAGGTTAATGATATCTTCATTGGTATATGCATTAGTGTATACCTTCTTTTCAGATATGCCTTCCCTGTCAAACTTCTGTGTAATAGTATAATTCACATCTGCTGCCGCCGCATCTGACTGGTATGTAAGCGGCTTATCTGTAGCATACCCCGTAAATACATATCTTCCGGCGTAGTCGACATCTCCCTGTATATAATAAGAATTCTTTAACTCATCAAGCGATTCTATAATAGTATTACGTTCAGAAGATGAATAAGAATCTGAAGCGCCCTGATTGCAGTAGCCATATAACTGGTAAACTATATCATAGCCCTGGTCAAGTGCATCCTGTGTAACTGAAAGCCATGATGAAGCATCAGGTATATTTTTTCCTACATACTGTGTTACCTGGTCAAGACTGCTTCTTAATCTTAATGCTCGTATAGCTATAATAGGGTCGTCAGAAGGCTTATTTATCTTCTTCTGTGTAGATAACTGTGTATCCATAGTATTAATCTGGCTCTTATTAGCCTGAATGTTGGCTATAGAGCTGTTTATCATCATCTGGTTAGTAACTCTCATATATTCCACCTCTCATGTTGATATACTGTTAGTTTATAATTCTATTCTGCAATAAACACCATGTTTATTACACTATAATTTCTCACAGCCTCCATATTTACTGCTGTTATAATAGCGTATCTGTCCATTGTTACTGAATATATCCTCTCAGCTTCATTTATTATAATCCTGTCTGGTTGATAAGCTTGTCATATATCTGGTTCATAACTGACATCATCTTTGAGTTAAGATTATATGCCTGCTGGAACTTCATAATATCCATTGCCTCTTCATCCGTATCAACACCCATAACTGAAAGTCGCTGGTTCTGGATAGTTGTCTTCATATTGTTGTAGTTAGACAGAAAAGACTTAGCTTTTCCTGCATCTATAGACATATCACTGACAATACTTTCAAGGAAGTAAGCTCCTGTACCACCATCAAATATTTTCTGTGACTGTAGTGCATTAAGCTTTTCCATAATGCTCGCATTACCTTCTCCATCACTTACCTCTGTCTTAGTTGCAAGCTTATTAGAATCCTCAAGGAGTTCACTGTTTACTGTTACTGTTGATGCTGTAAGCTTTCCTGAGCTTCCACCAACAACAAAAAGTGGAATACCTTTATTAGCCTCATCCTCTGTACTGGCATCTGACACATATCCACTCTTAAATATCTGGTTAACAGCTTCAGAAAATGTCTGTATAAACTGGTTAAGCTGTGTCTGATAGTAAGGAATACCTTTGTAATTAACATTATCTTCAGCCTGAGGATTAGTTTCTGTAATAATATTGCCGTCTTTATCAAGCTTATAGGAACCATCTTCATTAGTTGCCACTGACTCTATCTCGCCATTACAGCCATCTCTTATATCAACAAGAGCCTTAAGCTGTCCACCAAGTGATGAACTGTATATATTAAATGGATTGCCATCTGTCCACTGTACATCATATAATCCAGCTGCATCACTGTCATTTCTAGGAGTTTCTCTGGCAACCACCTGAAGTTTCTTATAATTATAGTTATGAACAAGTGACTGTCCATTTACAGTTATCTGGAATGATGTAAGTCCGTTTTCTATTGGCTCCTCACTTGTTGTTATATCAATATACTTTGAAAGGTCATCAACAAGTGCGTTTCTCTGGTCTCTTAAGTCGTTAGCATCACCATAGCATGCTTCTATCTGATTAATCTGCTTGTTAAGCGCTGTTATATTCTGTGCAAGTGTATTGATGTGATCTACAGTATCCTTTATCTCATTGTTAGCATCTGTCTGCACATTTCTTAAGTTAGTTGAAAGAGTGTTAAAATAATCTGACATACTCTTTGCATTATTGATAAGCTGGTTCTTTGCCGACTCATCACCTGGTGTTATAGTAAGCTGGTTTACTGCTGAGAAGAAGTTACTGTATTCCTTTGAGAAACCATTAAGTATGAATTCATTCAGATAATCTTCTATCTGTGTCATATAGTTATTCTTAGATTCATACTGTCCATAATTAGACATATTATTTCTGTACTTCTGGTCGTAGTAACTGTCTCTTGTCTGATTAATCTCAACAACGTTAACACCAGAACCTATAGTTCCATATGTTGAAAATGTTCTTAAAGCATCTGAAGCCTGAAGAACCGCTGTCTGCTTTGTATATCCATTAGTATTTATATTAGACAGGTTATGTGCCGCAGTCGTTATAGATGTCTGCGCTGCCTGTAATCCTTTGTATGATATTGATAAGCCAAAAAATGTAGATGCCATATCTTTTTCTCCATTCTGCCGTTTTTTCGCAGCTTTTCATATATAATAGCCTTTTATTACTTCTTCAGTTAAGTCTGTCGTGCAGACACAAAATGATCTTCTGACCCTTTACCTCTGCAACATATTATCATCAGGCTCCTAATGATGTTAACAAATGCTCCATCATCTCACTGACAACATTTACATATCTTGATGCTGCATTATATGCATGCTGATACTTAATCATCTTCTGAAGTTCTTCATCTGATGATACACCTGATGTCTGTAATCTCTGATTATCATAGCCGTTTACCATAGTTGTCTGGTTATTGACGAACTTTGTAAGTACGCTGCCCATCGTAGCAAACTCACCTATGAAATCATTATAAAAAGTATTAAAATCCGCCTTTGCGTAGTCCTGTGGATTAAGTGAGGCGAACTTGTTGCTGAATGTATCTATAAGTTCGTTTGCCTTTGCAAAGTCTTCTTTTCCATGAATGGTTGAAAGAGGTATCTTTCCAACATTCTGTGAAGCTTCAGGATTAACTAAAAGATTGCCAAGTGTATAATCTATTTCATAACCTATTGCATTCAGGTTATTTCTTACATATGTTGTTGTGCCATCTTCACCTGTAATCTTTATGTATCTTTCTGTACCTTTTCTCTTAAAAAGTTCAACACCTACAGTTTCATCTTCATCTGTACCAAAGCCAGCCTTGTCCATATCAAGAATAAGATATGTCATGCTGTCTATATCTTCTGCTGTTGTATGCTGTTCATCTATATACAGCTTTTCTCCCGATGTATAACTATAAGTTCCATCTCCATTGTCAGTTCCCTCAACAACATTACCGAATCTGTCATAAAGTCGTCCATACTGTGAAGCATTATATACATACTTATCTGCCTGAAGAGGATTACCCTCATCATCTGTCATCTCTGTTGTTGTTTCGACTTCCTTTTCAGGACATAAAACATCATTCAGGGCTGTCACTATACCATTTACAAGCTTATCAAAGCCTGCTATAGCACTAAGGATAGCTGAAGGCTCTATATACTTATTGTAGTAATCCTGCTGTTTCTGGTAATCATCCATAGCACTGTTATACTGCGCCATACCCTCTGCTGTTGTAAGGTCATAATCTGACTTATCCGGCATAACAGGAACATCCTGATAATTCACATCTATAGTTCCTCTTGCAACAAGAAGTCCTTTAAGCTTTCCTTTATCATTATTGTTGGCATTGGATGCTGCTTTTTCAAAGCTGAACACATCCTTTTCATATGCTGGCCACTCTGGTATAAGCAGTCCATACTGACCTTCCTGTCTTACATCCATAGTATTTACTTCGCTCTTTGATACAAACGGAATATTCTCAGCTGATATGATAATCTGTCCATCTGTTGTTTCATAATAGTCGATATCAAGGTACTGGCTCAGTTCATCAAGTGCAAGGTCTCTTGTATCTCTAAGATCATTGGCACGCTCAACTCCTCCTGCCTCGACCTTTGATATACTCTTATTAAGACTATATATCTTCTGTCCAAGTTCATTAATCTTATCTACCATACTGCTGACTTCTGTGTTCAGCGTTATCTGATAATCTTTAAGTCCTGAATATATAGCCTGCGATCTGTCTATAAATGCTGTTGCATTCTGTATAAGAGAGGATCTTGCTATTGTACTTGTTGGGTTTTTTGTAAGCTCATTTATTGAGTTATAAAGGTCTGTTATGTGCTGCTGGTATGTAACTCCCTGCATCTCACCAAACCAGTCTTCCACTTCATACACTGCATTTGCCTGACTTTCATAAAAGCCCAGTCTTGAATACTCAGTTCTATATGACCTGTCTATAAAATCATTCCTTACACGGCTTATTGCTCCTATATCTACACCAAGTCCGTACTTGCCAGGCACGATACTGCTGCTGAATACATTAGCATATGTCGTATCTGTAAATGTTACCTGTTGTCTTGTATACCCTTGCGTATTTACATTGGAAAGGTTATGTGCTGTTGTATTAAGTGCTGTCTGTGCTGACCTCAGTCCTGAGGAGCCAACCATCAGCGATGCCATTCCGTTTGCCATAGTTCCTCCACTTTAAAAATCACATCCTCAAAGAACGATCCTAAACATTAATTCCAATAATTGCTTAAGTATCCCAATTCATTCCTTTGAAAATGTGATTCTTATATTATCTTTTATTTATTTGATAGCTATTCTTAATCTGCTCCAAAAAGCATATGTAAATATAGCTTATTACCTTTATTAGTATTACAAGCCTTAATCTGTATCAATCCTTTTCCTCAGATTATGCTTATATTCTGCTGCAAGCTTTTAACTGCCTCTATATATCCTTATATACACCACTTGCATATGTCACTTATCTTATTCTTTCAAGCTTATCAACTACTGCTTGGCATCAAAACCCGTTGCACCAGTAATCTCCGCTTCCTCATAAGCTGTTCTTCCATAGTTACCTGTCTGTGGCTTTAACACCGCATTCTTAGCCAGATCTAATTCAAACTGAATCATATCCATAGACTCTTTAAGTAACAGCTTATTATTCTCATTAACCGCCGTCAGCTGGTTAAGTGTTCTTTTAAGCTTAAGATATATGTCCTGAAGAGCATCATGCTCTTTCGCTTTTTTCTCAAGTATCTGGACTATATGTTCAACTCTTATCTCTTCATATGGAAGTCTTAGCACATTGCATATATCCCTGACATCTTCCTGTCTTTTATTTTCATATACATCTATCTCTTCTATGAGCTTCTGCTCCCTTATGAATATCTCCTGAAGCTTCTCAACATTTCCGCTGACTATCGCAGATGTCTTATCATTAGATAAGTCAAGGAGCTTCTCATATCCATCATTCTCATTAGTAAGATCTTCGATTAAACAATCTATTAAGCTTGCCATTCTGCTCCCTCCGTCTGCGTGTAATGTTAATATACATCCTATATCTTGTATGTATATCTCTTATCTTCTATATCCTGTTATATTAAAATGTTAATGTTGAAATGCTTTCAAGCATCTTATCCGCTACTGCCTCTGAACTTATATTATATGTTCCGGCTGACATACGTGCCTTGATGTCGTTGACCTTATCAAGTCTTACATCTGAAGCTTCATTAACTGCTGTTCTGGCTGTATTGTATACCTTGGCTGTATCTGATAATTCGTACTTATCCTTCTCAGTCTTCTTTACTGCAATACTTTTATCCTTGGCATAAGCACTTGTCTTATACACCTGGCTGACAGCATTATAAGCATCTATACGCATACTAACCGCCTCTCTTTCTATCATAAAGCTATGCTTTTATCATTACTTTATTCTTTGCTTTTATTTCTTTATGATTAATGTATCGGTTGCTTACGGATATTCCTTAACCCCTTGTGTGGAAATATGAGGGGAATTAACGTAATAAAAAGCAGAAAAACACACCTTCCTCCAGTGTATTTCTCTGCTTTTATTGTATCTATAATATTTATAACATAATCCAGCTTTTTAAGCCATTATCTTATATATTATAGTTCTGCGTTATAGCACCATTATAAAAATAGCTATAACTCATCTCATCAACTCAGATTAATATGCCTTACCCCAGTAAACCATCTTCTTAGCTGGCTTGCCACAGCATACGCACACATCACTCAACTGCTCCTGTGCAAATGGCATACATCTTGATGTACAAGTTGTTTCTTCCTTAATCTTGTCCTCACAAGCCTGCTCACCACACCACATAGCCTTAATAAAGCCTGGCCTGTTAGCTGCTGTTTCCTTGAACTCATCATAGTTAGTTGCAACATATGTATGTGCATCTCTGTGAGCTCTTGCTCTCTCAAGCATATCCTTCTGGATAGTATCAAGTATCTCTGGAAGCTTAACTGCAAGCTCATCTATAGCTACTGTAATCTTTTCTCTTGTATCACGGCGTACAACGATAGCCTGATTAGCTTCGATATCTCTTGGTCCCATCTCAACTCTTACCGGGATACCACGCATTTCCTGCTCTGAGAACTTCCATCCTGGGTTCTTGTCAGTATCATCAACCTTAACTCTAAGACCGGCTGCCTTGACAGCATCTCTTACTTCGTATGCCTTATCAAGAACGCCTTCTTTCTTCTGCATAATAGGAATAATATCAACCTGAACTGGTGCAACCTTAGGTGGAA
>ERZ773221.1154-NODE-1154-length-26690-cov-55.782016_pt1 | contig 26690 bp, 20 predicted proteins | sample MGYA00580994_ERZ773221 | MGnify/ENA primary metagenome ERZ773221 (study PRJEB29015, sample SAMEA2737758) | human gut metagenome | biome: human gut; feature: human-associated habitat; material: faeces | place: China | collected 2012 ... | reverse complement strand
CTTTGGAGCAGAGCTTGATCTCGCCCGCGTAGCCGTCGAGGCGCGCGGCCTCGTCAGCCTTGAGCTCGACGCTCTCGTCGCCGGCGATGACGTGAACCTCGCCCACGCCGCAGTAGATGAGCGTCATGCCCTCGCTGCCGTGAACGGTCTTGTGCTCGCCGGCGGCGAGCGTTTCGCCGCGCATCCTGCCCTCGCACTTGCCCTTGCGGAGCATGAGGTTGAAGTCGCGGCAGCGGCCCCAGGAGTGCGTGTCGTCGCCGCCGTCGAAGCGGTGGACCTCGTAGGGATTCAGCGTCAGCTTCTCGCCGCCGTTGTGATTGAGCTCGATCGTGCCCTCAAGTGTCGAAATGAGGCGCTCATAGTCGGGCAGGGCCGTAAAGTCGGACTCTGCGTCCTCAACGGTCGCAGAGCTGAGTCTCCACAAAAAGTCGCGGTCTGCGTACACCGCGCCCGCAGGCGCGATGCCGAGCTGGGTCGTCAGGCCGCCGGACCACTTGGTCGTAATGTAGTCACTCGGCGTTAAATGCTGGATGGTCATGGAAATACAACTCCTTTGCAAACTGCAAATGGCTTCGGTGTGCGCGCACCGAAGCCATTTTTTGATGGATCTTTTCGTTTAGCCCTCGATGAGCTTGACGATCTCAGCGTAGCACTCGTCGGCAAGGGGCAGAGCGTGCGCGAGCAGGGCCTCGCCCTTGGCGCGGTACTCAGCGGCGAACTCCTGATCCTTCAGAGAGCCGACGTTGATGAGCACGTTGAGCCATGCGCCCTGGATACCGGCCTTGAGGGACAGGAACGCAACGCCCAGGTCGCTCGCGGAGGTGTCGTTGAAGCGGCCCAGCAGGGACTGTGCAAGCGTCAGGGTCTCGTCGATGAGCTCCATCATCTCCATCGGGGTCTTGGTGCAGCCCTTCAGGCCCTCCTGGATGGCGGCGGAGCGGGCAGCCTTCTCCTCGTCGGTCGCCTTGGGCATACCGAACGCGGCGGAGACGACGTTGAACGCCTCGGTGTCGCGGTCCATAACGTCGAGCAGGCGGGTCTTGAGCTCGTTGCCCTTCTTCTCGACCTCGGCAGCATGCTCGGCATACTCGGCATACTTCTTGCGGCCCTGAGTGAGGCCGCCGACCATCGCGGTCAGCGCGGCGCCGATGGAGCCATAGAGTGCGGCGCAGGAGCCGCCGCCCGGCGCGGGAGCATCGGAGGCAACGGTATCGGCAAAGCCGGTAACGGTCATATCAGCTAACTTCATCATGTTGAATATTTCCTTTCATCATTTCGCGCCGTTTTCGTCCCGCGCGGGCATCGCCGCACCTTTACGGTCAGCCGCCCCTCTTGGAGCAGCCAACGCCCGCACGAGCCAAAAGCGTCGCAGACTTTGCCGCCTCCCGGCGGCAAATAGCTTTGATCGTTTTTTCTGACGACAGAAGGTGAATTGCCGCAAAGCGGCAAGAGAAGCCGTCCTGGGACGTGTGCGTCAGAAAAACACTTTGCAGTCCGCCAGCGTGCGAGCGAAAGCGAGTGCGACGCAGCGGACTGTAAACCAACCAGGAAAAACGGCCTGCCGCTTTTCCTGGTTGCGCTCAAAAATGCGCTTTCAGCGCATTTTTGAAGTATTTTATTCCATGTCGATCAGGTGATACTCCATGACCTGGTTCTTGCAGTCGAAGTCCTTGGCCTTGAGGTAGAACTCGGCGCAATCGATCAGAGCCTTGGCGGGGGTCAGGCCGACGATCTCGCTCTCGATGACGCGGGTGCCGTAGCGCTCGGCGAGGGCCTTGATCATCTCATAGGTGACATACAGCGGGGTATCCTCATAGTTGACCATGTTCATGGAGACCTGCGCGATGCCGCGGTCCTCGAGCATGAAGCCCATGGCCTTGCAGCTGCGGAAGCCGCCCGAAGAGCCGCGGATGACCTTGGCGATCTTCTTGGCGATCTCAACATCAGAGGTCTCGAGGTTGCAGTTGAACGCGACCAGCGGCATACGGGCGCCGATGGCGGTGATGCCGGCGGTGGGGTGGATCTTGCGCTCGCCGTAGTCGGGAGCCCAGTCGGGCTGCAGGAGCTTCTCGGGCATGCCCTCGAACTCGCCCTTGCGGCAGGTGGCGAGGTTGCGGCGCTCGGGACGGGTGGCGCTGTCCTCATACAGGAAGGAGGGGACCTTCAGCTCGTCCCAGATACGCTGGGCAACGCGCTTGGACATCTCGACAGCTTCCTCAACGGTCACGTCCATCTGGGGAACGAAGGGAATAACGTCGGTAGCGCCCATGCGCTTGTGCTCGCCGTGATGCTTGTTCATGTCGATGCGCTCGGTGGCGACCTTCGTCAGCTGGAAGGCGACCTCCTCGATGGCCTCGGGAGAGCCGATGAGGGTGAAGACGCAGCGGTTGTGGTTGCCGTCGGTCTGGGCGTCAAACAGGGTGCAGCCGGGAACGCTCTTGGCGGTCTCGACGAGGGCGTTATAGGTGGCCTCGTCCTTTTCCTTGGAGCAGCTGAAATTGGGGATGCATTCGATCAACTTTGCCATGGTTGTTTTCCTCCGTCAATTTATTTTGTATCGTCATTTTGCTCAGACAGGCGCGCTGCGCCCGTCCATTTTTGTTCAGCGTCGCCATTATATCGCGGCCCAACGGGGGAGTAAACAGGTTTTCTTTCTCTTTTTTCAGCGGCGGCTTAATTTTTTTAAGTCATTTTCTCCTCGACGAAGCGCTGCACACACGGGGCGCTGAGCACCGCGCTGTTCCATGCCAAAACGGCATACGAGCGGATCGGCAGACCGCGCACAGGCTTTGCCTTTAAAGGCGCGCCCGGATGCGTGCTGAGAATGGACTTTGGCAGAAAGCTGATGCCAAAGCCCGAGAGCACCATCTGCATCGCCATGGGCGTATCGTAGCAGTGGCAGGTCACATTCGGCGTAAAGCCGCTGCGCTGGCACTCCTGCACCAAAAAGTCGTTGTAGCTCCACAGGTCGTCCGAGCGTAGAAGGCACATCGGCACACCCTCAAGCCGCTCGATGGGCACCTCGTTCAGTTCTGGCGCGGGGTCCAGATCCTCGCGCATGATGAGCTCGAGCTTATCCTCGCCCAGAATGCGCTCCTGCAATCCGCTCGGCTCGCGCGCGGCGGTGCGCAGGAACAGCGCATGCAGCTCGCCGCGGTTGAGCGATTCAATGAGCTCCTGCGGCGAGCCCACACGGATGAAGAGCTCCACCTGCGGATAGCGGCTGTGATATTCATTTATATAATGTAACGCGTACGACATCGCCGAGTAGATGACGCCGAGCTTGATGCGCCCGCTCATGCCCGTCCCCACGCTGCGCACGCTGTCCTCCACGCGGCGGATGTCCTGAAAGATCTGCTGCGTCTGCTGATACAGGCTTTGTCCCGCGTCGGTGAGGGACATGCCCTTGCTGTCGCGCAGGAAGAGCTGCACGCCGAGCTCTTCCTCGAGCTGCGCGATCTGGCGCGAGATCGGCGGCTGCGCCACGTGCAGCTCGCGCGCCGCGGCGGAGATGCTTTTCTCCTCCGCCACCGCGCAGAAGTATTCCAGCTGTCTGATCTTCATCGCTCGTCCTCCATGTCATACTTTTGTGGTATGGTATGCAGATAAATTAAGTACTTTTCATTATAGCACATCTTTGTTATAATGCAAGTTGTAAAGAAAAGCGAGAATTCCGTTTTCATTTTTATTGGTTTTTACAGAAATATTTTTATGAAAGTGAGGAACCCACCATGATCAATCTTGCAGACGATGCGATGACGATCAAGCTGGACTACGAGCTTCCTGAGTACCCGAAGTTCGAAGAGGGCTACCGTCGCGCACCCCGCCGCGAATCCCACCTGACCGAGGCCGATAAGGCGCTCGCCATCAAGAACGCCCTGCGTTACATCCACCCCGACCATCATGAGCAGATGGCCAAGGAGTTTGCGCAGGAGCTCGAAGAGCACGGCCGTATCTATGGCTACCGCTTCCGTCCCGAGGGCAAGCTCTACGGCAAGCCCATCGACGAATACAAGGGCAAGTGCATCGAGGGCAAGGCCATTCAGGTCATGATCGACAACAACCTCGACTTCGATATCGCTCTGTATCCCTATGAGCTCGTCACCTACGGTGAGACCGGCCAGGTCTGCCAGAACTGGATGCAGTACCGTCTGATCAAGAAGTACCTCGAGCAGCTGACCGATGAGCAGACCCTCGTCGTCATGTCCGGTCATCCTCTGGGCCTCTTCCACTCCCACAAGATGGCTCCGCGCGTCATCATCTCCAACGGCCTGATGGTCGGTACCTTCGATGACCAGGAGAACTTCAACCGCGCTGCCGCGCTCGGCGTTGCCAACTACGGCCAGATGACCGCCGGCGGCTGGATGTACATCGGCCCCCAGGGCATCGTCCACGGCACGTTCAACACGCTGCTGAACGCCGGTCGTCTGAAGCTCGGCATCCCCAACGATCAGAACCTCGCCGGCCGTCTGTTCGTCTCCGCCGGTCTTGGCGGCATGAGCGGCGCTCAGGGCAAGGCTGCTGAGATCGCCGGCGCTGCCTCCATCATCGCCGAGGTCGACGATTCCCGTATCGAGACCCGTTACACCCAGGGCTGGGTCAGCCACCGCACCGCCTCCCTCGAAGAGGCCACCAAGATCGCTCTCGACCACCAGAAGGAAGGCAAGCCCTGCGCTGTCGCCTATTGCGGCAACATTGTCGACCTGCTCGAGTACCTGTACAACAACAACGTCCATGTCGACCTGATGAGCGACCAGACCTCCTGCCACGTGCCTTATGACGGCGGCTACTGCCCGCAGGGCCTCACGTTCGAGCAGCGCACCGAAATGCTCGACAAGGATCCCGACGGCTTCCGTGTCCTCGTCGACAAGACGCTGCAGCATCACTATGAGATGATCTGCAAGTTCCACGAGCGCGGCACCTACTTCTTCGACTACGGCAACAGCTTCCTCAAGGCTGTTTACGACTCCGGTGTGAAGAGCATCTGCAAGAACGGCGAGAACGACCTCGACGGCTTCATCTTCCCCTCCTACGTCGAAGATATCCTTGGTCCCTGCCTGTTCGACTTCGGCTATGGCCCGTTCCGTTGGTGCTGCCTGAGCCGCAACCCCGAGGATCTGCACAAGACCGACATGGCTGCCGCCGAGTACATCAAGGCCCACAACCGCCGCTATCAGGACTACGACAACTATGTCTGGGTCCGCGACGCCGAGAAGAACAAGCTGGTCGTCGGCACCCAGTGCCGTATCCTCTATCAGGATGCCATGGGCCGCATGAACCTCGCGCTCAAGTTCAACGAGATGGTTCGCAACGGTGAGATCGGCCCCGTCATCCTTGGCCGTGACCATCACGACACCGGTGGTACCGATGCGCCCTTCCGTGAGACCTCCAACATCAAGGACGGCTCCAACATCATGGCCGAGATGGCGACCCAGTGCTACGCTGGTAACGCTGCCCGCGGCATGAGCTACATCGCCCTGCACAACGGCGGTGGTACGGGCATCGGCCGCGCCATCAACGGCGGCTTCGGTATGGTTCTCGACGGCTCCGAGCGTGTCGACACCATCCTGCGCATGTCCATGCCTTGGGATACCATGGTCGGCGTTGCCCGCCGCAGCTGGGCGCGCAACGAGAACGCCATGACCACTGTCGCCGAGTACAACAAGATGTACGAGGGTCAGGATCACATCACCATGCCTTACGTCGCGGACGAAGAGCTCTGCGAGAAGGCCGTGAAGGAATACATGCACTAAAATTTACTTCAAAAAAGGGGCATAGAAATATGCCCCTTTTTTGAGCTGGATACACTCCGCTGCGCGCGCTCGCTTTGCTCGCACACTTGCGGAGCGCAAAGAATCTTTCCGACGCACATGCCGTCGGAAAGATGATCTCAATTTATTTGCCGCCTGCGGGCGGCCTGGGCAGCCGCTGGCGGCTCTGCCGCCTTGCGGATGCCGCGTACCCCTTGCGGGTAAAACTCTGCGAGGCTTTTTTGACAAGCCATCGAACAGAATGCTCTTTCCAACAGTGAGAAAGGACAACATTTACTATGAAAAAGTTACTGGTCAAAAACATCGGCCTGCTGGCGACGCCGGAGGGTAAATCCGCCCATCGCGGCGAGGAGCAGGGCAAGATCAAATTCTTAAAGGATGCGTGGGTGCTCATCGAGGACAGCATCATCGCCTCCGTCGGTACCGGCGCGGTTCCCGCCGTCGAGGGCGCGGAAGTCGTCGACGCGGAGGGCCACCTCGTCACCCCCGGCCTTGTCGACGCCCACACCCACCTCATCTTCGGCGGCTGGCGCCAGAACGAGCTGGGTCTCAAGCTCCACGGCGCAAGCTATCTCGACATTCAGAACGCGGGCGGCGGCATCCAGTCCACGACGAACGCCACCCGTCAGGCCAGCGAGCAGGAGCTCGCCGCCAAGGCCTCCAAGGCGCTCGACGAGATGATGGGCTTCGGCACCACCACGGTCGAGGCCAAGAGCGGCTACGGCCTTGCCACCGAGCATGAGCTCAAGGCGCTCGAGGTCATCAAGGATCTCAACGATCACCACCGCATGGACCTCGTCGCGACCTTCATGGGCGCGCACCTTGTCCCCGCGGAATATAAGTCCAACCGCGAAGAGTACGTCCGCCTTGTGTGCGAGGAGATGATGCCCAAGGTCAAGGAGCAGGGCATCGCCAAGTTCTGCGACGTCTTCTGCGAAGCCGACACCTTCACCGTCGAAGAGTCCCGTCAGGTGCTCGAAGCGGGTCTCAAGTATGGCCTGCGTCCCAAGATCCACGCCGACGAGATCGAGGCCATCGGCGGCAGCCAGCTCGCCGGTGAGATCGGCGCGATCTCGGCTGAGCACCTGATCGTCTGCCCGCCGGAGGGCATTGCCTCCATGGCCAAGGGCGGCGTCATCGCATGCCTGCTGCCCGCGACGAGCTTCAATCTCGGCGCGGTGTTCGCGCCCGCGCGCGACATGGTCAAAGCTGGCGTGCCCGTTGCAATGGCGACGGACTTCAACCCCGGCTCCTGCCCGTGCCTGAACATGCAGTTTGTCATCAACCTCGGCTGCCTCAAGTACAAGCTGACGCCGGAGGAGGTCCTCACGGCTGTCACGCTCAACGGCGCCGCGGCGATTGACCTTGCCGACAAGGTCGGCTCTGTCGAAGAGGGCAAGCTGGGCGACCTTGTCATCTGGGACGCGCCCGACCTCGACTACATCTGCTACCGCGTTGGCAGCAATCTTGCAAAAACCGTCATCAAGCGCGGCGAGATCGTGTAAGAGAACGGTAGAGGGAGAACATGATGGATCGGACTGACTACCAAATCCTCAACCTCCTCCAGGACGACAGCCGTTGCACGCTGCGCCGCATGGGAGACCTTGTGGGGCTGACGCCGCCCGCCGTGTCGGAACGCATTCGCCGGATGGAGGAAAGCGGCGTGATCCGCGGCTATCACATCGACGTCGACCGCACGAAGCTCGACTGTAACATCACAGGCTTTATCTCCGTTGCGCTCGAGCCGGACAAGTACGACAAATTCTGCGATTTCTGCGCCTCGCAGAGCGCCATCATCAGCCACTATCACGTGGTGGGTGAGTTCAACGCGCTGCTCCGCTTCGCCGTGCGCGACACGCAGCAGCTCGACCAGCTTCTCTCCCTCATCAAGAAGTTCGGCGACTCGCGCACCTCGATCGAGCTCAAGACGCTCTTCGACAGCAAGGAGATCCCGCTGCCGTAACACAACATTCCCTTTGCACCAAGCAGGGCGGCTTTGGCCGACTCCGCATAAGAAAACATGCGCCGTAAAAGGCAAATTTTGCACGGACTCCTTCGTTGCGCCGTCTTGCCATGCGTCAGCATGCCCGCACCGTCGCGCCTCAGCTCCGCACAAAATTTGCTCTTTTTCGGTGCAAAGCAGTTTTGCCAATGAATTTTTGAGATGAAATCAGCTGAAAAAATCTCCCCATACTGGCGTATGGGGAGATTTTTTCGGTTGTATTTCAGCCAAAAAGGCGCAGGCAAAACCGCATGTTTTCTTATGCGGAGTCGGCCTTGGGCCGCCCTGCTTTTTTGCGCGATCTGAATGCCCCCTTGCTTTTTTGGGGCCATTCCCGCGCATCTGTGTGTTGCGAAAAAAGGCGAAAACTGCTATACTTTAATTTACTGAATGAGCATCATTTGGGGAGGGAATCTATCGTGCAGCTTGAACAGAGGCAGACGCTGAGCCAAAAGCTCGTGCTGACGCAGACGATGCGCCAGTCGCTCGACTGTTTGCAGCTCTCCGCGCCGGAGCTTGCCGAATACGTACAGGAAGTCGCGCTCTCAAACCCGCTGCTCGACGTACAGTCCCCCACCTATTACGAGACCGAGCTCCCCAGCGAGGCCGCTCCCGCCGAGCGTGAACCGCTCGAGGTTCGCGAGACGGACTCGTGGCGCAGCGTCACCTCCTCCGGTATGGAGGATGTGCAGGACTTCACCGCCTTTTTGACGCGCGAAAAAACGTTCCGCGACCACCTGACCGAGCAGATCGGGCAGATGAAGCTCGTCGACGACGAGCTTCTGCGCCTGTGCCGCTTTTTGATCGACTGCCTCGACGAGCGCGGCTATCTTGACTGCCCGCTCGAAGAGCTGTCACGCGAATTCGACATCCCGCTCTTCTCGCTCGAGCAGGCGCTGTTTGCCGTGCAGATGCTCGACCCGCCGGGCGTCGGCGCGCGGAATCTGCCGGAATGCCTGACGCTCCAGCTTGCGCAGGACCGCTCGCTCGACCCGCTGGCACTGAAGATCGCGCGCAACGGCTTAGAAATGCTCGGCAAGCGCAACTTTTCCGGCCTTGCCGTTCTGCTCGGCGTCAGCGTCAACGAAGCCAAGGCCGCCGCTTCCAAGGTGCTCGCGCTCAACCCGATCCCCTCGCGCAGCTTTGCCGGCAGCGAGCAGATCGCCTATGTCGCCCCCGACGCGGAATTTTCCGTGCAGCAGGGCCAGCTCGTCATCGAGCTCAACGAGCGCATTCTGCCGCGCCTGTCCGTCAACGCCGAATACGCCGCGCTGATGAACACGAGCGACGACCCCGAGGTCCAGCGCTACGTGAAAGAAAAGTTCTCCGAAGCACAGGCCCTCATCAAGGGCGTCCACACCCGCTGCGACACGCTCATACAGATGCTCACGCTCATCGGGCGCGAGCAGCACGGCTTTTTCTGTGGCGGCGAGGCACTGCTGCCCGTGACGATGCAGCAGCTTTCCGAAAAAATGGGCGTCAGCACCTCCACCGTGAGCCGTGCGGCGCAGAATAAATACATTCAGTTCCAGGGCAGGATCATCCCCGTGCGCAGCTTTTTCACCACGGCGATCCGCCCCGACGCGGCAGTCTCGTCCCACGCGGTCAAGCAGCGGCTGCAAAGCCTCATTCGCGCAGAGGACCCGGCCGCGCCGCTCTCGGACGAGGCGCTTCGTCTGACGCTCTCGGCCCTTGGCATCGAGGTCAGCCGCCGCGCTGTCGCCAAGTACCGCGCGGAGATGGACATCCCGTCCTCGTCCCAGCGCAAAAAGCGCTGAGCGCGGGGCGCGATCCAATATTTTATCAGGAGGAACATTCACTATGGCCAGCGTCTACGACCGCACCGACATCTACGACCTCTTCGACTCCCCGAAAAAGGATGCACAGACCCTCTCCCACTGGCAGACCGTTTTCGACGGCAGGCCCATTCGCTCGGCGCTCGATGTGAGCATCGGGACGGGCTCGCTCACGCTGCCGCTCGGGCAGCTCGGCGTCTCGCTGTACGGCTCCGATTTGAGCGGCAGCATGCTCGCGCGCTGCCGCAAAAAGGCGGACGAGCGTGGCATCGCCATCGACCTGCGGCAGAGCGATTTCCGCGACCTGACGTCTCATTTTGACCGCAGCTTCGACTGCGTGATGAGCACCGGCAACTCGCTTGCCTACGTGACAAACAACGAGATCACCGGCGTTTTGGGGCAGATGGACGCGCTCGTGGAGCCCGGAGGCTACCTCTACTTCGACCTTCGCAACTGGGACCGTATCGTGGGGCAGAAAAAGCGTTTTTACTGCTACAATCCCGCCTTTCTGCCAAACGGCGACCGCGTGAACCTCATGCAGGTCTGGGACCATTTATCCGACGGCTCCATTGTCTTCAATCTTGTCTACACCTTCGAGCGCGATAACAAAATCTTCCAAAAAGAGCGTTTTGAGGAGCACTACCACCCCGTGCCGCAGAAATTACTGCTCGACAAGCTCACGCAGCTCGGCTATCAGGACATTCAGGTCAAGGCCTTTCCCGTGCAGTTCGGCGCGTTTGACATCGAAAACAGCGAGTGGTACTGCGTGCTGGCGCACAAAGCAAAATAATCGTTGCCTTTTTCCGCAAAAAGGGCATGATAAGAAAGTCATATCACGCGCGGCGGTAAACGCCGCGCGTTTCAACAGGAGGAAAACTATCATGGACGGTATGAAAAATATCAGCAAGGCAGAGGTTCTGACCCTGCGCGATCAGGTCGCCTATCAGTCCGGTCAGGTCGTCAGCCGCACGCTGGCGCAGAACGAGCACGTGAGCATCACGCTCTTCTCGTTTGACAAGGGTGAGGAGATCAGCACCCACGAATCCGGCGGCGACGCGATGGTCACCTGCCTCGACGGCGTGGGTCGGATCACGATCGACGGCGTCGAGCACATCCTGCACGAGGGCGAGAGCATCGTCATGCCCGCGCGCCATCCGCACGCGGTGTACGGACAGGAGCAGTTCAAGATGCTGCTCGTCGTTGTGTTCTGATCTTTTTATTTACCGAAAAGGTGCGAAAGCAGTCTGTTTTCGCGCCTTTACCGCAAGGTGGCGCATTATCGCGCCGCATGCTTCTTTGCGTGGCTTGAATGAAGCTTCATCCATCGGCCCAATTTTTCGCTTCCGATTTTAACATATCATTTCCTCATTGATACTTGACAAAATGTAATGACATGGTATAATGATGCCAATTTCCGCAGCAAAGGAGGCGATCGTTTGAACACCATGGTTACGTCCAAAAATGTCAATTTTGGAGTAAGCTGGCGACTGATCGTTGGCGTAGAGGGGCATTCGTCCGAATCTATGTCGTCGAAGCAGTCGGCAGCGGTTTGATCGACCTCATTTTCCAAGGCTCGGTTTGATTCGCTGTCTGCAATGATCGGCAGCATGGATCCGGTATGCTCCATTGATCTGGCAAAGCACTTGTGGAATGTTCCACAAGCATGGGGGTATCCCCTTGCAATGTCAGAGCGCGGGAACAGACCGATTTTTTTGTTACCCGAATCATTCAGGACGGGGCATTTTTGCCCCACCGCCATGAAAGGAAATTTTTTACCATGAAACGCAAGCTCACCGCCAAGGAATACACCTATGTTGCCAGCATGCTCTTCGGCCTGTTTTTCGGCGCAGGTAACCTTATTTTCCCCGTGCACCTCGGCCAGATGGCCGGTTCCAACGTTTGGCAGGCCATTCTGGGGCTTCTCATCACGGGCGTGGGCCTGCCGCTGCTCGGCGTGGCCGCGCTCGGCATCAGCCGCTCCAACGGTCTTTTTGACCTGAGCAGCAAGGTCAACCGCCCCTACGCGATGTTCTTCACCTGCGCGCTGTATCTGACCATTGGGCCGTTTTTCGCCATTCCCCGCTGCGCGACGACGTCATTCACCGTGGGACTTGAGCAGGTGCTTCCGCAAAATGGCAGTAACACACTGTACCTGCTGCTCTTCTCGGTAGCGTTTTTCGCTGCGGCGCTCTTTTTCGCACTGCGCCCTGGCAAGATCCTGACCTGGGTCGGCAAAATTCTGAACCCCTGCTTTCTCGTCTTCCTCGCCATTCTGGTCGTCGTCGCGCTCCTCTCTCCGAGTGCGGCCATCGCGGATGTCGAGCCGCTCGGCGACTACGCGTCCCAGCCGTTTTTCGCTGGTTTCCTCGAAGGGTACAACACCATGGACGCGCTGGCGAGTCTTGCCTTCGGCATCATCGTCGTGCAGGTCATCCGTGACCTCGGCGTGGACGATCCCACCGCTGTGGCGGGGAGCACCGTCCGCGCGGGCATTTTCAGCAGCCTTCTGATGGCGTTCATCTACATCGCCGTCACGATCGCCGGCACGCAGAGCCGCGGCGTGCTTGAAGCCAGCGAGAACGGCGGCACGGCGCTCGCGCAGATCGCACAGCACTACCTCGGCTCCGCCGGTCTCTTCATCCTCGCCGCCACGGTGACGCTCGCGTGCCTCAAGACCGCCGTCGGTCTCATCACGAGCTGCGCCGAGACGTTCAGCGCGCTCTTCCCCGACGGGCCAAAGTACCGCATCTGGGCAATCATTTTCAGCCTTGTATCGCTGCTGTTTGCGAACCTCGGCCTCAGCGCCATCATCAGCTATTCGCTGCCGGTGCTGATGTTCCTCTATCCGCTCTCCATCGCGCTCATTGCGCTGGCGCTGCTCGGTAAATTCTTCGGCCACGACCGCACGGTGTACTGCTGGACGATCGGCTTCACGCTCATCGCTGCCGTTTACGATCTGATCATCGCGCTGCCCGAGAGCGTGTTCAACGCCATCCACGGTCCGGCCATCAAGGCGTTCGGTCAGCAGTACCTACCGTTTGCCGACCTCGGCCTCGGCTGGATCTGCCCGACGCTTATCGGCGCGGCCATCGGCCTTATTCTGCACTTCATGCGCGGGAACAGGGCCAAGGCGTGAACCCCTTACAAGTCAAAAATCCGTCCGGTCGATGACCGGACGGATTTCTTTTATTTATCGCGTGTTTTCGCCGCTCACAGCGTCGCGGCAAACTTCGTCACCGCGGCAAGGCCGTCTCTGAGCGTGTTGACGTCGCAGGCGTAGCCGACGCGCATGCTGTGGGGCTGCTCGAAGCAGTCGCCCGGCGTGACGAACGCACCGGTCTCGTGGTACATGCGCTTGCAAAACTCGTAGGAGGGGATATCGAAATCGTAGTAAACGAGCGCGGTCGTACCGGCTTTGGGCTTGGTGTAGAAAAAGTGCGGATTTTCCTTGATCCAGTCATCGAGGATGGCGAGGTTCTCGCGCACGATGCGCTGATTGCGCTTGAGCATCACGTCGCTGTGGCGCAGGGCGATGGACGCGATCGCATCGTCGAACATGCCGCAGCTAATTAAATTGTAGTCGCGGTGCGACAGGAACGCCTTGCGCGCCGCTTCATCGTGCGTGGCGATCCAGCCCATGCGAAGGCCCGCGAGCGAGAAGACCTTGGACATGCTGCTGACCGAGATGCCCTTTTCATAGAGGTCGACGACGGACTCGCACCACTCGTCCTCCTGCGTCAGGTGGCGGTAGACCTCGTCACAGAGGATGTACGCGCCCACGCCGCGGGCGATCTCCACGATGCTCCCCAGCAGCTCCTTGCTCATCAGCGCACCGGTGGGGTTGTTGGGGTTGTTGATGCAGATCATTTTCGTCTCAGGCGTGACGAGGCTCTTGAGCTCATTCAGGTCGGGGAGATAGTCGTTTTCCTGCTTTAGGTGCATGATGGCGACGTCCGCGCCGATGGCCTTGGGGATGGAGTAGAGCTGCTGATAGGTCGGCATGATGCTGACCACACGGTCACCCGCGGAAATGAGCGAGCAGAACACATGATGGTTCGCGCCCGCCGCGCCGTGCGTGAGCACGACCTCGTCGGCTTTGATCGTGTGATAGAGCTTGGAAATGCCGCTGCGCAGCGCCTTGCTGCCCCAGATATCGCCATAGGTCAAGCGCTGGGCACAGAAGTCCTTCAAGAAGTCCTCCTTGTTCTCGCCCGTGAGCTCGAAAAGCTCGTCGAGCGAAACGGAGTCGACGCAGGTCTCGGCGATGTTGTATCGCGCACCCACCTCGTACTCGTTCATCCATTCTTCCACCGCAAAGGGCTTGATGTTCATATCGTTCTCCTTTTCTCTATAAAAAAGTAACAGCACCCACGACCCAGCCTTATCCGGTCGCCCGGAATACCTACGGCTCAGTCATGGATGCCTTTTCTCCCCGGCCGGTGCCAAAGGAGGCATTGATGATGAAGTTGATCGTATTATAATGCATTTTTATAGGATGTCAAGCGGGAAAGCGTGAATTTATCGCCCTTTTGCAGGGCGAATATCCAGTTTTCCGTATGGTTCCGTCACGCTGCTCTATCCGCGCCGCACAGCGTCTTTTTCTTGTCCTTTTTCGCGCGGACTGCTATACTGGGAAAAACGACGAAAGTGAGAACGATCATGCCGAATTTTGATCCGTTAACTTACCGATATTCTTCCCGCCGCAACGTGGTCTACGCCAAAAACAGCGTGTGCTGCACGTCCGTTCCCCCCGGCGCACAGGTCGGCCTCGACGTGCTGAAAAATGGCGGCAACGCCGTCGATGCCGCCGTCGCCATGGCCGGCGCGATGCCGCTGCTCGAGCCGACGGGCAACGGCCTTGGGTCCGACTGTTTCGCGCTCGTGTGGATCGAGAAGGAAAAAAAGCTCTACGGCTTGAACGCCAGCGGCGTTGCGCCGATGGCGCTGAGCGCGGACGAGGTTCGCGCAAAAGGCTTTTCCGAGGTACCCGAGGAAGGCTGGCTCCCCACGATGGTCCCGGGTGCGCCCGCGGGCTGGGCCGCGCTGAACAGGCGCTTTGGCACAAAGCCGCTCTCCGAGCTCTTCGCCCCCGCCATTTCCTACGCCGAAAACGGCTATGCCGTGCCCGTCAATGTCGGCAAGCTCTGGGCGCGCGACAGCAGGCGCATCGCCAGGGTCATGGCGCAGGACCCCGCCCCCTATGAATACTGGTGGAAGAGCTTTATGAAGCCGGACGGCTCGCCGTACCGCGCGGGCGACGTCTTCCGTTTCCCCGCCTATGCCGGCACGATGCGCTCCCTCGTTGAGACGAACTGCGAGAGCTACTATCGCGGTGAGCTGATGGAAAGGATCGTCGCCCATTCGCGCGCCACGGGCGGCTACTTCTGCGAGGCTGACTTTAAAAACTACCACCCCGAATGGGTCGAGCCCATCACGCAGGACTACCGCGGCTACACCGTCTGCGAGATCCCGCCCAACGGCCACGGCATCACGGTGCTGATGGCACTCGGCATGCTCAACGGGCTGACGCTGCCTGAAAAGCGCGAGGACGCGGACTACTATCACAAGGTCATGGAGGCCATCAAGCTCGCCTTTGCCGACACGAAGACCTACGTCGCCGACCCGCGCTATATGAAAACAAAGGTCAGCGAGCTGCTCTCGCCCGACTATCTTGCTGCCCGCCGCGCACTCATCACAGACAAGGCACTCGAGCCCAAGGCGGGCGACCCGCACTGCGGCGGCACGATCTACCTCTGCACCGCGGACGCAGAGGGCAACATGGTCTCGCTTATCCAAAGCAACTACTGCGGCTTTGGCGCGGGCATCGCCATCCCCGGCACGGGCATCTCGCTTCAGGACCGCGGCGCGAACTTCTCCCTCGACCCGAAGAGCGATAACTATTTGGAGGGCGGAAAGAAGTCCTACCACACGATCATCCCGGGCTTTCTGCTCAAAGACGGCGAGGCCGTCGGCCCGTTCGGCGTGATGGGCGCATTCATGCAGCCGCAGGGGCAGGTGGAGGTGCTGACAAACACCATTGACTATGCCATGAACCCGCAGGAGGCGCTCGACGCGCCGCGCATCCAGTGGATCGGCGGCAAAAAGCTCCAGATCGAGCGCGAGGCGGGCGAGGCGATCGCCGAGCAGCTGCGAGCAATGGGGCACGAGGTCGAGATCGTCGACGACCGCACGGCCATGGGCCGCGGCGAGATCATCTGGAAGTGCGAAAACGGCGTTTACGCCGCGGGCACCGAACCGAGATGCGACGGCACGGTCGCAAGCTGGTAATAAAGCAAAAAAAGGAGGCTTCCCGACGGAAGGCCTCCTTTTTTGCACATTTTTCAAAATTAGACCTTGGCCTCGCTGTTGTGCTTGCTGGCGACGTAGCTTCTCATCGAGTTCACGACGATGGTCGCGCCGAGCACGATGAGCAGCACCGCGATGATGAGCTGCAAGCCGTTGGCGATAAACACCGCGCCCCAGGTCGTCTCGCCCGCGGGGATGGTGACGGCAGCGGCATTTTGGATGGCGCTCACCATGGCCATCAGGCGCTGCACCAGCGCTGTGAACGTGACGCAGAGCATGATGACGAGCGGCGGGAAGAGCATCTTGTTGCTGCGGCCCGTGACCTTGAGGAAGACGCACAGCGTGATGAGCACGAGCGCGGAGAGCAGCTGGTTCGCCGAGCCGAACAGCGGCCAGATGTTGGAGTAGCCGATCTTTGTGAGCACGTAGCCGAGCACGAGCGTCAGCACCGTGGAGAAATACGTGTTGCACAGGAGCTTGCGCCAGGGCTCGGCGTGGGCCATGTCGTCCACGCTGAAAAGCTCCTGGAAGCTCATGCGCGCGATACGCGCGACGGCGTCAAGGCTCGTGAGGGCGAGGGCGGAGACGCACATCGTCATAAAGACCGTGGCGGCGTAGTTCGGCACGCCGAACATCTCGAAAAAGCCTGCGACGCCGCGGCTGAAGATCTGGAACGGGGTACCGGCGGCGGGAGTTCCGTCCGCCGCGGCGGCCGCACCGGCCACGCAGAGCGCGAGCACGGCAAGCAGGCTCTCGAGGATCATCGCGCCGTAGCCGACCTTGAGCATGTCCTTCTCGTTTTCGACCGTCTTGGACGACGTGCCGGAGGAGACGAGGCTGTGGAAGCCGGACACCGCGCCGCAGGCGACGGTGACGAACAGGATGGGGAACATCGTGCCGAGCTTTTCATTGTTGAAGCCCGTGAAGACGGGGAGGTTCATCGTCGGATGCGCAACGAGAAGGCCGACGACCGCGCCCGCGATCATGCAGATGAACATGAAGGTGGTCATGTAGTCGCGCGGCTGCTTCAAAAGCCACATCGGGAGAACGGCGGCGAAGAAGATGTAGACGAACGTGATGTAGCTCCAAGTCGCCTTGCCGAAGATGAGCGGGCAGTTCATGCCGACGGCGAACGAGGCAACGATGCAGAGGATGCCGAGCACGGCTTCCTTCCAGCCCGAGAGGTTCAGCTTCTTCTGCACAAGGCCGAAGACGACGGCGAACACCATGAACATGATGGACACCATACCGGCTGCGCCGTTGGTCTGCGCGGCGTCAGCAAGCTGCGTCACGCCGTCGACCACGGTGTAGGCGTTGAACGTGCCGGCGACCATGTCGGCGAACGCCGCGATGACGATCAGGCAGAACAGCCAGCAGAACAGCAGAAACAGCTTGCGGCCGAGCTTGCCGATGTACTTTTCGATCAGCATGCCCATGGACTTGCCGTCGTTTTTGACGGAGGCATACAGCGCGCCGAAGTCCGTCACAGCGCCGAAGAAGACGCCGCCGAGCAGCACCCACAGCAGCACCGGCAGCCAGCCGAACGCAGCGGCCTGGATCGCGCCGGTGACAGGGCCCGCGCCCGCGATGGAGGAAAACTGATGGCTGAAGACGGTCCAGCCGTTGGTGGGGACAAAGTCCTTGCCGTCGTTATACTTGACGGCGGGCGTCTGCGCCTTGGGGTCGATGCCCCAGGTCTTGGCGAGCCAGTGCCCATAGAGCGCGTAGGCAGCGACGAGGACGACCGCCGCGATCAGCACGATGACGAGTGTGTTCATGTGATTTCCCTTTCTTTCCTAAAAAAGCTGTGTTCTTCGTCAATGCCGGGAGCAAAAAGAAAAGCCCCGCCTCTGCTGCGGATTTTCCACAACGAAAACCCATCGCAAAGACGAAGGCCAATATCGCGGCGATATCCGCCGCAGATCTCAACTTCCGCGTTACCACTTTGCTTGCCGGAAAACCGGCCGCTCGACCGCTGCCCGAATAGATCGGAGAGCGTACCCTGTTAACGGTGGGGGACCGGCTGCGATTACTCGGCGTTTGCGCCTTTCACCGCGGCTGCTCACAGGGGATGGCCTGCCCGTTCCTTGCTGCCGTTTTGCACCACCAACGGCTCTCTGAAAGCGGTGATCCGGGGAAGTCGTGTCCTGCTCAAAGCATTTGACGAATGATGTGTGTACGATAGACCCATTCTCCGCCGTTGTCAATACAATTTTGTCCGCGCAGGACGGATTTCGTCGAAGAAAATAGACGCCCCATCACTTCTCCGCCACCGCTTTAGGCAAAATGCAAATGCGAAATACAAATAAAGCTATGCCGAAGCGAAATGGAACCTGGCCGGCAACGCAGTCATAACAACGGGATGCTTTCAAATTTTGACCCGTTTCGGCAGTTTTCGGTTTGTCGAATTTCCGCTTGAAATATTTTAACAAAATATTATTTTTTCTTTCTTGACAAAGGTCCATTCTTATGTTAGCTTTAAAAAGCAAAATGAATCAACCGATCGGATGATGAGTTCGGGAGAGACCGCGGAATATTCTGCCGCGGCGCCGAAGGGGAACGCAGAAGCTCTCAGGCAAAAGGGCCGAACTCGGACGACGCTCCGAAAAGTGCGTTTACGCACGCCGAAGGTGCAACCTGCCGCGATGACTCGGGCGGGGAATCTCTCAGGTGATCAACGGAGGCACAAAGCTCAAAAGGGAGTTTTGTGCCTCTTTTTTGATGCTTAATTTTAATAATTTTTATAAGATTCATTAAAATTATTGTTTTCGGAGGATGCGCACTATGGAAAAGAAGACCCCACTTTACCAAACGCATGTGGACATGGGCGGCAAGATCGTCGAATTCGGCGGCTTCCTGATGCCCGTGCAGTATCCCACCGGCGTGATTGCCGAGCACATGGCCGTTCGTGAAAAGGCCGGTCTGTTCGACGTTTCCCACATGGGCGAGCTTCGCCTCAAGGGCCCTGACGCCGTCGTCAACGTGCAGAAGATCATCACCGCCGACATTTCGAACATGAAAGACGGCGAGATCAAGTATTCGATGTTCTGCAACGACAATGGCGGCATCATCGACGACTTCATCGTCTACCGCTGCGCAGCGGACAATTACTGGCTCGTCGTCAACGCGGGCAACCGCGAAAAGGACGCCGCCTGGGTCGAGAGCCATCTCTCCGGCGACGTCGACTACCGCGACGAGGGCAACGACTGGGGCCAGATCGCCCTGCAGGGCCCCAGGTCCGGCGACATTCTCAAAAAGCTCTGCGACGAGCAGTACATCCCCGCCAAGTACTACACCTTCACCGAAGACGTGCCCCTGAACCTCGGCGAGCGCACGATCCGCGCCCTCGTCTCCCAGACGGGCTACACCGGTGAATACGGCTTTGAGATCTACTGCAAGGCCGAGGACACCGTCGACCTGTGGAAAGCGCTTCTGAAGGCGGGCGAGCCCGAGGGGTTGATCCCCTGCGGCCTCGGCGCGCGCGACACGCTGCGTCTCGAGGCTTCGATGCCGCTCTACGGCCACGAGATGAACGACGAGATCACGCCGAAGATGGCGGGACTTCCGTGCAAGCTCACGGGCAAGGACTTCATCGGCCGCGACGCGCTTGTCGCGCTCGGCGCGCCGAAAATGAAGCGCATCGGCATGAAGGTCGTCGGCCGCGGCATCGTGCGCGAGCACTGCGACCTCTACACGACGGACGGAGAAAAGATCGGCTGGGCGTCCTCCGGCACGTTCGCACCCTATATCGGCTGCGGCGTCGCGATGGGCTACATCCCTGTCGAGGATATCGAGATCGGCAAGCATCTGAACGCCGACGTGCGCGGCCGCATGGTCGAGCTTGAGATCGTGCCAATGCCGTTCTACAAGCTCGAACGCTGAAATAGAGATTTTTGACCGAATATTCGGAAACCATTTGACCGTAAATAACAACCAACATTCATTGAGAACGATTTTGAGGAGGAAATTACCATGAACATCCCTGCTGAGCTGAAGTATTCCAAGTCCCACGAGTGGGTCAAGATGGACGGCGACGTCGCCGTGATCGGCATTTCTGATTTTGCCCAGGATGCACTGGGCGATGTGGTCTTTATCAACCTGCCCGCCGAGGGCGACAGCGTCACCGCCGGCGAAGCGCTGGGCGACGTTGAGTCCGTCAAGGCCGTTTCCGACGTGATCTGTCCCGTCAGCGGCACGATCTGCGAGGTCAATGAAGCGCTGGCCGACGCACCCGAGACGCTGAACTCCGACCCCTACGGTGCATGGATCATCAAGGTCTCCCCCGTGACCGACACTGAGGCGCTGCTTGACGCCGCCGCTTACGAAGCGCATTGCGCGCAGGAGGGCTAACATGGGCTCTTACGTTCCCACCACGGCTGCGGAACGGGAAGAAATGCTCGCCGCCATCGGGGTCGACAGTCTCGAAGGGCTTTACAAAGCCGTTCCGCAGGAAATGCTCCTGCCGGATGGCGGGCTGAACATTCCCGAAGGGCTGAGCGAGCTTGAGGTGCGCGAGGCCGTCACCGCCATGGCCGAAAAGAACAAGGTCTTCAAGACCGTTCTGCGCGGCGCAGGCGCCTACCGCCACTTCATCCCGTCGGTCGTCAGATCCGTCACCTCCCGCGAAGAACTCCTCACCTGCTACACCCCCTATCAGGCGGAGATCAGCCAGGGTGTGCTGCAGGGCACTTTCGAATTCCAGACCATGATCTGCGAGCTGACCGGCATGGACGTCTCCAACGCCTCGCACTACGACGGCGCGACCGCCGCAGCCGAGACGATCCCCATGTGCAAGGACCGCAAGCGCACGAAGGCCTATGTCTCCGCCTGCGCCCATCCGCAGGTCATCGAGGTCATGAAGACCTACTGCTTTGCCTCGAATACCGAGCTTTTTGTCGTCCCCGCAAAGGACGGCAGAACTGATCTCGACGCGCTCAAGGAAGCGCTCGGCGATGACGCCGCGTGCTTCTACCTCCAGCAGCCGAACTACTTCGGCCAGATCGAAGACGCGAAGGCGGCCGGTGAGATCGTCCACGCCGTGGGCGCCAAGTTCGTCATGGGCGTGAACCCCATCGCCTGTGCCATCCTGCCCACGCCGCGCGCGATGGGCGCGGATGTCGCCGTCGGCGACGGTCAGCCCCTCGGCCTCGACACGGCGTTCGGCGGCCCGTTCCTCGGCTTTATGGCCACGACGTCCGCCATGACGAGAAAGCTCCCCGGCCGCATCGTTGGCCAGACGAAGGATGTGGATGGCGAGGTTGGCTACGTGCTGACGCTGTCCGCGCGCGAGCAGCACATCCGCCGCGAAAAGGCCAGCTCCAACATCTGCTCCAACCAGGCGCTATGCGCCTTCGCCGCCGGCGTCTACATGGCCGCGATGGGCGAAAAGGGCATGAAGCAGTGCGCGCGGCTCTGCACCTCGAAGGCGCACTATTTCGCTTCTGAGCTCCAAAAGATCGGCTGCACCTTGAAGTACAAGGGTGAATTCTTCCACGAGTTCGTCACCGAGGTCGAATGCCCCAACTGCCGCAGGAAGATCCTCGACGCGCTCGAAGCAGAGGGCATCCTCGGCGGCGCAGAGGTCGAGGGCGGCATTCTCTGGTGCGTGACCGAGCTCGTCTCCAGGTCGCAGCTCGACAAAGCTGTCGCCATCGTGAAGGAGGTGCTGTAAATGAAGCTCATTTTTGAACTTGGTGTCGAAGGTCGCGGCATGACCCTCATGCCGGAGTGTGACGTCCCCGAATATCAGCTTCCCGAAGAGCGCAGCGAGGCGCTGCACCTGCCCCACGTGAGTGAAAACGAGCTCACCCGCCACTACACCGCCCTTTGCAAGCGCATCCACGGCGTGAACGACGGCTTCTATCCCCTCGGCTCGTGCACGATGAAGTACAACCCCAAGATCGACGAGGACATGGCGGCGCTGCCGGGCTTCACCCAGCTCCACCCGCTCCAGCCCATCGAGACCGCGCAGGGCGCGCTCGAGGCGCTGCACACGTTAGGCTCTGAGCTTGGCGAGGTCTTCGGCATGGACGCTGTCACGTTCCAGCCCGCGGCGGGCGCGCACGGTGAGTTCACGGGCGTTCTGCTCATCAAGGCCTATCATACTGACCGCGGCGATTTTAACCGCACGAAGATCATCGTGCCCGACTCCGCCCACGGCACGAACCCCGCGACCGCCGCGATGTGCGGCTTCCAGGTCATCAACATCCCGTCCGGCGCAGACGGCTGCGTCGACCTCGACGCGCTGCGCGCTGCCGTCGGCCCCGACACCGCGGGATTGATGCTGACGAACCCGAACACCGTCGGTATTTTCGACAAGAACATCCTCGAGATCACGAAGATCATTCACGATGCGGGCGGCCTGTGCTATTACGACGGCGCGAACCTCAACGCCGTCATGGGCGTCGTCCGTCCCGGTGACATGGGCTTTGACTGCATCCACAGTAACCTGCACAAGACCTTCGCCACCCCGCATGGCGGCGGCGGCCCCGGCGCAGGCGCGGTCGGCTGCAAGGAATTTCTCAAAAGGTACATGCCCGGCCCGCTGGTCGTCGAAAAGGGCGGCAAGTACGGCTTTGCATCCCCCGAAAAGTCCATCGGCCGCGTGAAGATGTTCTACGGCAACTTCGACGTCGTCGTGCGCGCGCTGACCTACGTGCTCACGCTCGGCAAGTCCGGCATCCGCGAGGCGGCGATGAACGCCGTGCTGAACGCGAATTACATGCGCGTCAGGCTCAAGGATACCTTCACCATGGCCTATGACGAGATCTGCATGCACGAGTTCGTCATGTCGCTCGTCGATCTCCACAAGGAGACGGGCGTCTCCGCGCTCGACCTTGCCAAGGGCATGCTTGACTTCGGCCTGCACCCGCCCACGATGTACTTCCCGCTCATCGTCCATGAGGCGCTCATGATCGAGCCCTGCGAGACTGAGAGCAAGGAGACCATGGACGAGGTCTGCGGCATCTACTGCAAGCTCTTTGAACTCGCGCACTCCGATCCCGAGACGCTCCACACCGCTCCCCACTCCACGCCCGTCCGCCGTCTCGACGAGGTCGGCGCGGCGCGCAACATGGTTTTACGTTATCAGTTTGCCTGACGAAGGCAGCGCATATCTTAACATCACGCAATGCCGCCGAAAAGTCGGCGGCATTGCTCTCAAAAAGGAACGAACTATTATGGCTCATTATGAACTCATCGTCATCGGCGCGGGCCCCGGCGGCTACGAAGCCGCGCTCCATGCGGCCAAGCTCGGCAAGAAGGTCGCCGTCGTCGAGAAGCGCGAAGCGGGCGGCACCTGCTTAAACCGCGGCTGCATCCCGACGAAAACGCTGCTGCACTCTTCTCAGATCTTCCACGACGCCAAGCACGGCGCACACGCCGGCATCCACACCGACGATATCCGCACCGACATGACGGAGATTTTTGCCTACAAGCGCGAAATTTCGCAAAAGCTGTCCTCCGGCATTGAATCGCTTTTCAAGACCGCAAAGATCGACTTTCTGCGCGGCACGGCGCTCATCACCGCACCCGGCGCTGTCCGCGTGACGGATGCCGAGGGCGGTGCCAACGACTACACCTGCGACGATATCCTCATCGCCACCGGCTCCGTCCCGTCCCGCCCGCCGATCCCCGGACTTGAGTTCGCGATGACCTCCGACGAGCTGCTTGAGGGGTGCGACCACCTGTACCGCTCCATCGTCATCATCGGCGGCGGTGTCATCGGCATCGAGTTTGCGACGTTTTACGCAGACCTCGGCTGTGAAGTGACCGTCATCGAAGGCATGGACCGCCTGCTGCCCAACATGGACAAGGAGCTCGGCCAGAGCCTCGCGCTCATCCTCAAAAAGCAGGGCGTGAAGGTCTTCACGAACGCGATGGTCCAGAGCGTCGAGAAGACGGGTGAGGATATCGCCGTCAACTTCACCTGCAAGGAAAAGAGCGAGACCGTCTCCGGCGAGGCCGTGCTCTGCGCCATCGGCCGCCGCCCGTACTGCGGCGGCCTGTTCGCGGATGGCATTTCTGTCGAGATGAACCGCCGCAGCATCGCCGTGAACGAGCGCTACGAGACGAGCATCCCCCACATCTACGCCATCGGCGACGTCTCGGCCAAAATTCAGCTCGCCCATGTGGCGACCGCGCAGGGCATCGCCTGCGTCGACCTGCTCTACGGAAGGGAAAATCACACATCCATGTCCGTCGTGCCGAGCTGCATCTACTGCCGTCCGGAGATCGCGGTCGCCGGCCTCACCGAGGCCGAGGCCAAGGAGGCGGGCATCCCCGTCAAGGTCGGCAAACACGTCATGTTCGACAACGCCAAGACGCTTATCGCCGACCCGGGCCGCTGCTTTATGAAGTTCGTCGCCCACGCCGAAACACGCGAGCTTCTCGGCGCGCAGCTCATGTGCGAGCATGCAAGCGATATGATCGGCGGCGTCTCGCAGGCGCTCGCCAACCACATGACGGTCGATCAATTCCTGCTGGCCATGCGTCCGCACCCCTCATTTGAAGAGGCGATGACCGCCGCGCTCGAGGACCTTGCGCAGAAGCTCGGCTGAAAGGCCGCGGATGAAGCTATCGGTCGCCTTTAGACGGGCGATACCGCTTTTATGCAAAATTTGCGTTGCAGCATACGATGGAGTATGCTACCCTTAAAGTGAAAAATTGCTCTGACGGGGAACGCTTCTTTGAAAGCGGCGCACCGAAAGCGTGATAAGGGAGAGGAGAATCATCCATGAAAAAGCGATTGCCCATCATTTTGACGCTGCTCCTGGTTTGCATTGCCGTGTCTTATGCCTCCGCCGCGAATGTGGTGGCTTCGCCGCAAAACCTGTCAGTCGACGGCGTCGATGCAGACTGTGACAAATACAACATCGACGGCAGCAACTATTTCAAGCTGCGCGATCTTGCGCAGCTTCTGAGCAAGACGGACAGCCGCTTTTCCGTTTCGTTCGATGAGCAAAGCAATGCGGTCACGGTCGTTTCCGGGAAGGAATATGCCCCTGTCGGCGGCGAACTTGCGCGCGGGCGGGATCAGTCCAAAACAGCCGTTGTCAGCAAGCAGTCCGTTTTGATCGACGGAAAGGCTGCGGACGGTCTTTCTGTCTACAACATCGGGGGAAACAACTATTTTAAGCTGCGCGACCTCGGCGATGCGCTCGGCTTTACCGTCGATTATGACGCCGACAGCAATACTGCCATCGTTTTGAGCAAGGGCTCCACAGCGGTCTACCAAAACGCATTTGAAAAACTGCTTAAGGACGTGAACGAGAAGCGCCGCGCCGATATGGCAAGGGAAGAGTCGTTCGACGGCTTTGAAGCATATTTACAGCATCACCGCGGCGAGGTCGAGATCACGCAGGCAGAGATCGACAGCCTGAAAAATCTGAACAATCCCGGCAAGGCGGTTCTTACGCGCGCGGAAGCGCTTGAGGATGTGGATCTGTTCTTCCGCGCGCTGCATTACTCCTACGGCGCTTACTACTATTTCGGTGAGGAGACGTTCCAAAAGGCGGAAGATGCCATCCGTGCAGAGCTTGCATCCTATCAGACGATCAAGTGGGACCAGTTCGTCTCGCTCATTTACTCGCACCTGCTTTTCGTTCGGGACGGACATTTCTCGATCGCCGGGCGGTATGAACCGGCCTTTGAAAAAAGCGTTCAGTATCTTTACTATTACAGCGGTCAAAGCTTTGGCAAGGATGAAAGCGGGTACTATCTGCTGGGGGAAACCGAGAAGTGGTACTATACCTCCTGCGGCAACGCGAATGTCGAAATGAAGCCGTATCTTGACGGCAGCGGCCGAGTGTGCTATTCCCTGCGTCAGTTCTGTCCCGCAACGGCTGCGCATACGGCAGACAGAATCACCCTGACCAAGGGCGCTGAGACCAAAACGGTTTCGGTCACATGGTCGCTGAGCCAGTCCTATCTGGAAGACGGTTCGCAGGTCCCGGATTATCATTATCTGAAATCAAACGGTATTGCCTTGATAACGATTCGCAGGTTTGACTGGAATTATGAGGAGACAATGGACGAGTTCGTCCGCACCGGTTCTGACCTTAAAAACGCGAAGCTCATCATCATTGATGCCCGCTCCAACAGCGGCGGCGATGAAGACTTTATCAAAAACTGGCTGAAAAGCTACACGGGAGAAGAACCCGAACAGAAAACGATTATCTCCAACTGGGGCACTGCTATGTTCGATAGGATCCAAGCCTACGCGGACCTGGGTGAAGAATTTGCCGCCTTCCGGACAGGCGATAAGGACTATGAGCTGTTTCAGGGAAAGCTGCTGGAAAACAGCACTCCGATTCTTCTTCTGACAGACAGCATGTCCGGCTCCGCCGGCGAGAGCATCGTGACCTATTGCAGGACACTTGACAACTGCCTTGTGATCGGCGGCCCGACGAGAGGCGCGCAGCTGGTCGGAAATGTGCGAGGCTGGACGCTTCCAAACTCCGGCATCGGCTTCCAGTTCGGGCAGGCGTTTCACTTCATCTACAATATGGAGAATGTAGACGGCAAAGGCTATGAGCCGGACCTCTGGTGCGATCCGAAGACCTCGTTGCAGGCGGTTTTGAGCATGGTGGAGCGCTATGACCTCGGCTCCGCAGAGGGCGTGGCCGCCCTGCGCGCGCAGCTGCCGAATATTCTGACCAAGTAGGCAGACACTTCCCATTAAATGTCCCACAACGTAGGATGAGTAGAAAGAGAAGCATTCTACTGAACCTGTCTTATGGCCATATACCGCCGTCATCTGAACGAAAAACCGCTCCCGAGATCATCTTGATCTTGGGAGCGTTACTTTCTCTATTA